>Ga0041059_1001256_pt1 | contig 20275 bp, 21 predicted proteins | sample AraColnosormetaG_FD_56232 | JGI IMG/M metagenome (GOLD analysis project Ga0041059, IMG submission 56232) | Arabidopsis roots microbial communities from North Carolina, USA - Col MF nosort | ecosystem: Host-associated > Plants > Roots > Unclassified | place: USA: North Carolina | collected... | reverse complement strand
AAAAAAAAAAAAAAAAAATACACCTTGAATCATTTTCAGTGAATCTATAACGTTTTGAAACTGAGATAACTCTAGTAAAGCTTCTCCCCATCTCATCAAATTCTGCAAAAAAAACATACAAGGTTAAGGAGAGTGCTAGAAAATTTTTCAATTCCCGCCATTGATTACAAAAACAGAAATCAAACCAAGGAAGAGTCATTCCTCTAAAAATGGAACAAAGAACAAAACTAAAACTAGCAAAACAATATCTGAAAATCAAGAACCGAAGATAAAAACTAACATCTGCATCTTCTGGATTTAACTTGTAGGTCTCTTCAGCGTCTTTTCGAATTTCTTCGAAAAAATTCAGCTTATCCATGGATTCTCAATGGATTCTCAAAATTTCAGCCTATCTTTTGGTTAACGACTTCACCATCCATCTAAAGTAGGCCATGAATAATATTGGTGAAACTCATAATTCTGCAGGAAAATATATTACAATGACTTCTAATCGAAGTCTTTCTTTATGTTATCATAATTAAATAAGACTTTTGAATACCACCATGTATTAAGTTATTAAACTCACAAACCTTTAGTGGGTGCTGGTGGATTGTGGAAGTTTATGAGCACTTTTAATGGCGAAACTTTGTCAAAAACTAATAGTCAAATTGAACAAACTAATAGTACTTACTACAAGCATGAGATGGATTATACTAATATTCATAGGACTAGTGGAGTTAGTGTTGTTTAACATGAACGCTGAAGAACAAGCTCTAGTAAAAAGACATTTATCTTCTTTCAATAATAAAGTACTCGTAGTACAACTAAAAATCTTACACAACAAGCTCCAACTGTCAAAACCTCAAAAATTGAAAAACTTCATCAAAGTCTCCTAACGAGTCTACTTAACGAGGAGGAGAGACAGGCACATTAGCTTTCGCGAAACTGATCCAAGCAACAACACCAATGGCTAGAATCACCCAACCCATAGCATCATACTTGGCATCACTACTTTTCTTATTCTTCACTGCCTGTGTTTGGAACAATACATCAAAATATGATCATGAGGTTCAAACACATCTTCTTATATTATCTACAAGTCGATTACATCAAGCAATGAAAATGAAATGTGATGATGAGAATGAACATAAATAAAAAAGAGAGAACCTTTGAGCTCGGCGGTGCTGGAGCTTCAACGCGACCCATTGGTTGTGAGCCTAAGCCTTGTTTGTAAGCTTCTGCGTGCAGCTGTGGAGCCTGTACTCAGCACAAAGGAGAAGAAATTTGATCAAAGAATAAAACTTTGAGATTGGGTTTAGAGGCAAAATGAATATGAACACAAATTGGTTGATGGTTTATAGAAAGAAGTACCTTGGCCGTCATTTCGAGTGATTTCAGGTAGTGTGTATTATCTGGTTGCTGCAAAGATCAAAAACACGTTTTTCACATCACAGATTTAAAATCACAACACAAAAAGATGAGTATCAACATTGATTCTGAATGGAAAGCAAAATAACCTCATCCACAGCTTGTTGAAAGAACTGAGTAGCTAAGTCAAAGTTATGTTTAGCTTCAGTCTCGTCAGGAGTCAGAAACGCAAATGAAGTGTATGCATTCCCAATACACCAAACCGCTTCATCTTTCTTTGGGTCAATCAACAATGCCTCTTCAAACTTTGTGATGGCCTCTACACACACAAACATCAAACTTTCAGAGCATGTTGCCATCAACCATAGTTAGATCCCCAAGTATCATAAACTAAATGCTCTATACAAAAACCTATCTTTAGCAAGTGTGAAGAATGCTGAATCATAATACTAAGCCTAAGGACTAATGATTATGATTACAAGGATGCTTGAAACATTAACAACCAAGTTCATATGGGAGTAAAGAGATCTAAAGATGAATAAGATTCTTATACCAAATTCAATCATATTAAAACAGAGTATAGCTTTAAAGAACCTTGAATCATTTGCTTTGCATCTGAGATGCTATGAAACTGAGATAACTCGAGTAAAACTCCTCCCCATCTAGTCAGATTCTGCAACAACAAGAACAAAAAATCAAAAAGATTCGTTTTTTTCTTTCTGCCATCGAATCACAAAGCAGAGATCAGATCGAACTGAATCTGAAATCATGAAATGAAGAGAAAACTAACATCGGCATCTAAAGGATTTGACTTGTAGGTATTTTCGGCGTCTTGACGAATTTGTTCGAACAATAGTATCCTATCGAACTCAGTTTCCGTATCCATGGCTTCTCAAAGCTTTTCTTCTTTCGTACAAAACTTTTGGCTTTTCTTCTCTCAGACCTCGGCACAGATAAAAATCAGATACCGGCGCAATGAAACGCAGCGTTTTTTTAGTGGGCTTACAATGGGCCTATTATGTTACTTGTATTAGTTTGTAAAAAGCCCAACGTCTTAATTTCATGATGGTAAGTCCATTCAAATGGCTTGTTTCCATTAATAGATTGACATATAACTTGGAGTTCCATACCCAAATGACAAAATTATATTCCATATATTTATCAGATTTTATTCTAAAAATCACTATAGTTTTGAATATATATTAATGAATGTTAGTCACAAGTGATATGTGAGCTTGCAATGTGACTAATCTCACCTGCCACATGTAAAATCACAGATATGAAACAATAATTTATTATTAAATATTTGTAAAGAAGATAAGAGGTTTGCAAAAAGGTAGCATCACATGAAAGAGGATTAAGATGTTCCCTTTTATTGTTGTTCTTTTTGTTTTGTGTGTGTTATTCTTTGAAGAAACAATTAAACAAAAGCCAAATTGTATAGTTTATAATAAAGATGTCGAATCAAACTGATATTTTTAACATAAACGCATGTAGTTGGATTTTTAAAAAAGTTAGAGAATTAGATACGAAAGCAAATCTTATTTTAAATATATATGTCTTCTTTTATTATTACATAAAAAAAATTGTACATGTTATGTATGTTCAGAATTAATGATGGTTGATCAACTATAAACAGATTTTGCTACACAACTCTTTCAATTTTGTATCTCAGTCGGCACCATAATCTTCATAGACATTTCAATTTCATAAATTGTCTTACTTTTTTTTTTTCCGGATCTTGATTTTGTTTCTAAATTTATTTATTTCTTATTTATAAGAAAGCCTTTTTTATAAAAAAGTGATATAATTTAATTTTGTTATAACGATTATCACATGTGATCCATGATTTCTAAAAAGTAATGATCATGACATATCTCAACAAAGTTAATTTGGTTAGTAAATCTTATATTGTGGGATCATTTCTATAACATCCCTTCGTAATTTTAAGGATTTATTTTCTAATATTTTCACTAAAATTAAGAAAAATAATTAATGATGCAGTAATCAATTTACTTTTGTACTACGAATTATGTTGCTTTCCAATAATTCTAATTACACCACATATTAAATGCATCATTTTTGAGATCTTTCACATTTCCTCTAAAACTAAAACCATACTCTTTAAATTTACAAATTTAGTTATATGAGTCACTTATTTTTGTTAAAAGTTCAAATTAAGAGCCAAAACTACGTTTTTCAAAAACTAAAATTTTAGAATGGAACCAAGACCAGTAAAATTAAGTTCCATTAATTTTTTTATATATATTGACATAGATTTACACCATTTACTTAAAATCATATATTGTTTTCATAATTTTAATTTAAATTTACCGCCTCAAAAACAAAAGAAGTAGTTAGAGTACTATACACTAGAGTATGACTTTTGACCTTCTCATTCTAAATGCCTACAATTAATTATGTATTGTAAAGTTAAAATGCATTAATGATTTAGAAAATAAAAATACTAGAATATCAATCTTTTGATACAATACTAAAATTCTAGAAAATCAATCTTTGAATTTGGGAGGGGTATAAAACTAAATTCAGTGATAACTACGTACACTAATTCATAGTCCAATTTGATGCGATCTGGAAAAAATAAAAGACTATACCTAGATCAATAATAACTCAATCCTTCCATCCAATGATAATTACAGTTGGGACTGGTAGAATAAAAAATTTCAACCTATGAAATAAGGGATTTGAGCCTTAACATACATCCAAATAGTAACATATGATAAATTTCTTATCATTGTTTGATTGAATGATCAAAACTATTATGTAGATCTATAAATGTGTGTTTATAAATTTTTCAAGTGAAACTGGATAAACAATTCTGTCTGACACTTTTTTTTCTTCTGAAATGTGAAGAAACAATTCCACTATTTTAGTTTGTTATTTTGGGATATAACTAGTTCAAATTTTAAAATATTATTAAAATTCTATTAATAATTTTGTCATTAAACTCTTTTAAATTAATTGAGTTATCTTTCCTAAATAAATATCTACATAAAATAAATATACGGTCAAAAAAACCAAAAAATCTATTTTGTCCGAAGAAAAATATCTTCAACAAACAAACCATCAAAAAATGGTTGTCACAAAAACAAATATATTCAAAAATGGTAAAGATAAAATCTAATTGGTCAACTATATCAGACGGTGAAGAATAAGTCAGCAATCGTAGAAAACTGGATCCAAAGTTGAGCTTTCAGGACCGATTCGTAACGACTGTTATTTATGGTTGTAGAGGTTTTGGGAGTTACGACTTTGACTGTAAAAGCTTTGACTGCAGAGACTTTGTTTTTAAAGACTTTAACTGTTAAAACATGATTGGTAACAATAAAATTGTAACTATATAATTATGATTATAAATAATTACCAAATATATAAGAAACTGAATCTTAAAAGAACAAATTTTAAAAATAATTCTAAATCAATTGAATTTTTTTAAAAAGCAATTAATAAGTATATGTTATGGAATTTTAGAATCATATAAGAAAGAAGAAAAGAAAAAATAAAAACTTTTATTTTGTTTATTTCTAAAGTCACTAATACGGGACTTAAAAAAAATTTGAAAACAAAGAGTAAATAAAAAAAGGATGGGAAAGCTTTAAAAATTTTTAAAGTAAAAAAATCTTGATTCACAAAAAAAACTTTGAAGACTTCTAAAATCATTTTAAAATCTTAAAAACCTCAACCAATCATCCCCTTCAATTTTCAAAATTGAAAGCTACTGTCTACTGAGGCAATGACGCGTGTTTGCTACGGCAATGGCAGAACAACGTAAATAATTCAAAAGATGAGGGGGTATTTGGGTAAAAGAGTTTCTGATAAAATCTCACAGATCCAACCAACCATTGAGGACCATTTCTTCTCTCTCATTCTCTCTTCTGACGTGTTTCCCTTCTTCGGTTTCTCATCCTCACGTCCGCCGGATTTCGAGGAAACGAAGAAGAAGAAGAACAACAACAACAAAAGGTCTCTCTCGAGTTTCTATGTTTATCTTTTTCTATAATCCCTTAGTCTAGTGTTGTTTAGACTTTCAATTCTGCTCCAAAATCTCTGGATTTTTGAATCTACCGTTCATTTTCTAGAGATTTTGGTTTCTCTCAGTCTAAGAGTCGTCTTTTGAAATCTTGAATGATGAATCTGAGAGTTTCTATGAAATTTGATGGAATTTTGTGTGTTCAGTTGTTGATTAGGGTTTGGGATTCAATAACTTTCAAATTTGGTTTCGATTAGGTTCGATTTGGTTATTTTTACCTGTGAATTGATCTCGATTCGTTGTATTAACGTCTCTTTGTGTTTTTTTATTCTGTTTATGCTAGCCTTTTGAGATATGGACAGCTTCTGGCAATTAGGTGATGAGCTACGAGGTCAGACGAGAGCATCAGAGGATCACAAATGGTCTACTGTTGCAACGAAGCTAGCTGAGCAAACTAGAATGAAAGGGGAGAGGATGAACAATCTTGATCTCTCCAAAGGTTACACTGAGTTTAGACCAAGTGAGAAATTCAGTTTCCAGGAGAACAATCTTAACTTCAACATGTTGAATTTGGATGGTAAATTTGGTGAAAGCATCATGGGGAAGACTTCGATGCAGAGCAATGTTTATAATATGAATACTGTTTTCCAGAAGAATGACTTTAAGAGTGGAGGCAACATGAAAGTTAACAAGTATAATGGTAATGTTGTTGCTAACAAGGAGATGAGCAACAACAAACATAACAACAACTGCAATGATAATGGGAATATGAATTTGGCTGTTGACAAGAGGTTTAAAACCTTGCCTGCTTCGGAGACTCTTCCGAGGAATGAAGTTCTTGGTGGTTACATCTTTGTTTGCAACAATGATACTATGCAGGAGGATATGAAACGTCACCTCTTTGGTAATTTCCCAATACCCTTTTCTAGTGTTTTACTGATATTCAAACTGCAAGTAAATAACTTTTTGACTTTCATCATTGTTCAGGTTTACCTCCAAGATACAGAGACTCTGTTCGAGCTATAACACCTGGATTGCCTCTGTTTCTTTACAACTACACCACTCACCAGCTTCATGGTATCTTTGAGGTTTGTTCTCGTGCTTTTTTTTTGTCATAACAATGGTTTTGATGCTACCATTTACTGAAAATTTGATGTTCGAATTATTCCGTGAATGATTCCTTGTTTAGGCAACAACTTTTGGAGGTACTAATATTGATGCTACTGCTTGGGAAGACAAAAAGTGCAAAGGAGAGTCAAGGTTTCCGGCTCAGGTGAAACTTAAATCACAATGACTTTCATTGTTTTAAGTCTTTATTTTGATATCTTGTACTAATATAACTTCTTTCTCTTAAATTGTAACAGGTAAGGATCAGAGTGAGGAAAATCTGCAAAGCCTTGGAAGAGGACTCCTTCAGGCCAGTACTTCACCACTATGATGGTCCAAAATTCCGCCTTGAGCTCTCTGTTCCTGAGGTGCGTGTCCATATACGTTTTGTGAATGTCAGTAATAAGATAATTAAGTGAACGGAAAATAATCTGTATTGTGTGTCATCATGTGAAAATTGGAACTTGGAAGTAATTACTCTATAAGCTAATGTGGAAACATCATATGATTATCCATGGATTTAGAGTTAGGATTGAGTAATGAACACTTTATTGAGACTGATTATGTGTTAACTATGGTGTTTGTTGTAGACATTGGATCTGCTAGATCTTTGCGAACAAGCTGGTTCTGCATAAGCCGAAACGATCAACCTTGCAATGCCACGTTGCAAAGAGGGGGATGTTTTGTATGAAATCTATCTATATATGTAAGACCTACCGTAAGAGCGTAAGCTTTTGGGATTTAGTTAAGAGTCGGATTCAAATGTATGTTTACTAAGAAGGGATGAGAGTATGTGTGGTCTTAAGGCAAGCAAAAGAGCGAAGAGGCTCTGCCGAATAAGCGACTACTCTTGTTCTGTGTCGTGTCTGATGTGTGAGTGTGTGTCTGTGTTTGTGAGAGATTCGATACTCTTTGAAACAAAGATTTATGTAGAAGAATATAGAGAAAGAAAGACTACTATAAACAGAGCCAAAAAATGATGTGAGCTACTGTTTGTGCTTGCTTGTGTAAGGATAAAACAAATTGTCCTAAATGACAAGTTTAACTTTTAAGTACCGGAGTCATTTTTTGACAGGTTCGTTATGCTGCTAGTACCCTGAAATTATTCGTTTTCAATTACCCATTATATCGAAAAACTTCTTGTAATGTGTTCTATGTAGTCTGTTATTAATGGTATTTGATTCTGCGTTTAAAAAAAAAGTCAAAACAACCAATTCAAGCTCATACCAAAAAAACAAAAAGAGAACAAAAAAAACATTATAGCAACATCAATATTTAAAACTCGAACAATCAATAAACACCTCATCAAGTATTAGGTTCTAATGCCCACGGTGGGCACATGTTCCCGCGGCGTCGTCTGGCAAGGAGGACGAAACAATAATAAGAACAAAAATATAGGACGTCGCTATCATCTCGACTTATGAATCCATGATAGTTATATGGATCATGAAGAATGAAGGGACCTGGGCAACGACAATTGCACGTGTTGCAAAGTGGCCGTGAAGAGCTATTGTTAGACAGAAGTCTATAATGGCGGTCGATCATTCCTCTTGGTTTGGCGTACCTGATATCCCCAACCACGCAAAATATATGCGAAGTGACCCCGCAATCTTTACAAGTGTAGAACCAAATCTTTGGATTTGTTTCTCTTTCGCAAATATCACACCAATATCTGCCACTTGCCTTTTCATCACCATAACAAAGAGTGAGTGGATGATCATCATACCTAGAAAGACTTACCGTTAATGGTAGAGTGGCACATCGAAAATCCAGAAAATAATTGCATTTGATACAACCTAGAACGACTTCTGCATGATCGATGCCACAGTTCTTGCAAGTCTTCACTTGACCGTATTCTAGTTTGATATAGAGTAAATGATGATCATGGCCTCCATGGATAAAAGGCACAGTAATCGAACTGCATAGTAAGTCAAAATTCTCATTTTGATATGTAGAGTAGATGAACCCTTGGCAACAGATTTGATGACAAGCTCCACATTTTTCTTCTTTTCGTTTTGTTACGAAGTCGAGAGTGAGAGGTTGTGGGCTCAGAAAATGTCGTTTCTTCTTCCGAAGATTAGCACACGTTTCATGGAGAATGAAACTACAATCTGATTCTGAACACTTGTAGAACGTGCAAGAACCGATGGGACGAACACATGCTCCACAGAAGTTGCTTTCTTCACTGTCTTTGCTGAAGCTCATGAGGTTATGTTGATGAGCGAAATGTTTGATTGTGTTGTCAGCATTCCTCTTGAATGGCTCGACATCTTCAACTTCTTCAGGTACCCCATCAAGCTCTTTGCCATCCCACACATCTTTCCTTGTTGCACATCTTGAATGAATAGCATAACTTGGACAAAAGGAACAAGAATATGCTCCATATGACCAATCAATCTCTTCCCAACAAACTCCACATCGCCATTCTCCAGGACCAAGAGGATACTTGAAAGAAACACGGTGGTCATGGTGATTGACGTGAATAACACGAGGTAAATGAGTACACTCTTGATGGAAGGTCATGAAATCACATTGTACGCAGACATAAGGAGCCCTGTCGCCTTTCATGCCACAAGCATCGCAAACAAAGGAAATCAATCTTGGTATGCTCATGGACCTTCATATTTGAAAGAGCAATTGGTAGGAGGGTTTTAATCGCACAACGCAGATCCAAGTTGAACTTACACATATCACAATGATAAATTAAGCTCCCAGTCTCGTCTCCACATGTATGACAACTTCGGTCTTTTGTGTAATCTGGAGCCCCACTAGTGAGAAGCTTAAGAGGGTGTCTGACATGAGAAGGGTGAGTGATCTCCGGTGAGTCAAATACAGAGAAACAACTCTCATGAATCACCAACCTGCAACGAGGACAAAAATAGCCTTGTTTGCCACGCATATCACAAACGTCGCATGGCATTTTATCCACAAAATCAAACATAAGTAGAGGATGTTTGTGCCACGGAACATTCAGATAGGCTTGGGCAGTCTTGGTATTAGCCATGCAATCGACATCCAAATTGAGTTTACAATCAGAGCAATGATACAGAAGGCGCTCGTGTTTCTACCGCAAAGATGGCATTTGGGATCGGTGTGATCGGGAGCTCCCGTTGTGAGTAGCTTAAGGCAATGTCCAACATGAGAAGGATGATCGAATATCTCTTGTATGTTGAACACGAATATACATTTCATGTGAATAGTAAACTTACATTCACTGCAAGAGAAGCCAACACCATATGATCGATCGCAAGCATCGCATTCAATACCATCACGATGGTAAATTAGGGATACACGATGCTCGTGTCCTTGTAACGTGAGACTCATAGCTGTTGCGGTTAGAGAGGATCAAATTAATGTTTTGGGGTAATAGCACTTTGGTTTCGTGTAATAATAGATCAATATAGTTGTTCATCTATATACTCTAATGTTGGCGTTGACAAATATGTAGTAATAAACCTAGTGGGAACGTCGTTAGTCTTAGTTTAATTTAAACTCTAATATTAATTGTCCTATTCAGGTTGTGTCTGCCATGTTAGTTTGATTTCTTTGTTGTCTTATCTTAGCTCTTCTAGTTCTCAACAGACAATCATTTCTCTGAAAATTGTATTGATCCAGGAATAAGTCAAATTGATGACAGTTCAAATTGTATTTGTTTAGTCCTCCTCTCTTGTTTTATTTTTATTATAATATTTTTAAACTATGAAGTATGAACTAAATTTCGTTAGTGCTTTCAATGTATTTGATCAATCCACAATTGAGACAACATATTCTTGAGGATGGCAACGCTTTGATTTGGTACAAAAAGGAGTTGAAACCTGAAGGAGGAGGAAAAAAGCTAATTCTACAACAGCAAAGATGATACATTTGATAAAAAAAATTTGGCTGCTATCTGGTTAGTGTTTGGATACAACTAAAAACCACAACATAGAGACAACGACACCATGTTCGTAGTAAAATTGTCAAAACACCATCAAAGAGCAGCTGATACAATGAAGTTTTGAATTCTGTTCAACAGCTCTGCCTTCACAGAATCTGGTACTGAAGCTGCAGACATACACGACAAACATCCATAGAAACAAAGTCAAGGTTACTAACAACGAATTAACGGATACAGAAACGGATTGTTCGTTATATATTTTACCTCTGCCTTTAGGAGTGATCACTCGGATCAGTTCATCGACTGTAACATCTTTTCTCCCTTTCTTCTTTACATGCTCCCTGCATTCCAAAAAGAAGAGCTTCAAATGTATCCAAGCAAAACCAACTTCTCAAACAAAGATAGTTCACTTGTTAATCCAATTCAGTTAACAGAACAAAAGAAAAAAAATGAAAATCTTTGCTTTGCATCATCAACAACAACAACTAACCAATTTCAAAACTCTTATGCCTCCCAACAAACCAAACATAAGCAACAAATATCTTATAGTAAGATCTTTAGCTTCACATGTAACAACAATCAACCACAATTTCCAAAGTAAACCAACTTCTCAGATAAACATAGCTCACTTGTTAACAAAACTATATAAAAGTTTAAATCTTTTGGTTTCCACTCACATCAACAACAACTAACCAATTTCAAAACTCTTAATCCTACCAACAAACCAACCATAAGCAATAATCGATGATGCATTTGCCTGGACAAAGTATGCTAAACTCTATACTTAAGAAGCTGTAACCAAACCCTAATTAGTCACCAGAAACTGCTACCAACTTCAGAAGATTGCTCTGAACCAAAACTTGTTCTCAAAACGAATGCTAAATTAGGTTAAAAGGTATAAAGAACCTGCAAGCAATTCTCATCTCATCTTTCCAACCACACTCCACCAATCTATCTCTCACAAGCTCCATTAGATTCTCCTTCTCTCCACTCTCCACCAACTATGACGATTTCAAATTTCCAAAAACCTTTCAATCAAAAGTCCACAACAGTAACTGAAATCGATTTCGCATTACAAAATCTGAAACCTTGACGTTGATGATTTCTCGAAGCGTGACCTTGTCTTTCTCGAAACCATCCGCCACATCGTCTTCATCTGGTGTCGGAGGCCGATTCACCGAATGTTTCCTGATCAGAAAAAAGCGAGAAATCGAAAGATGAAATTGAAGAGTAACGATTCAGAAGAAGGGAATAAGATTGTCTAATACATACATGTGTTTGAATCGATAGATTCGTTTCAAGAACACGAATCAATTGTGATGGATGAACTTTTTTCCAGAGTCTTCTTCAGCAAACCCAGAACTGTATCGCACGACGAAGGAGAAAGCACACAACGAGTCGAGATCATTAAATTTCAATATTATAAACTACGTGCCGTTTGTTAAAATTTGCCGAAACAAACAGGCTGTTTTGTTTAAGTCCACTGGATAGAAACTACGTGCCGTTTTAAATGGACTCTACAAGTAGGGAAAAAACCTTAAAAAAATCCCCATCGATTTTCTATTTTGCCGTTTAATACCCAATTATTTTTGGTTGGAAAAAAATACACAAAGTAGTTAAACTGTGTGATTTAATACTCAAAAAATAACATATTATTATTGTCATACTCACAATTTCATAACAAAAGTTAAATTTCAATTATACCCGTATTGTTGAATTAACTATTAATTTGTAAATGACATGACAATCATTTTTATTTTTTCAATAAAAAGATTTATATTTTGTTTTACTTTTTCTTATTTATATTCTATGAATAAAATGACATGGTAACTACTTTATTTATAAATTTCAAAATAAAAAATTATAGAAAATCTGGAGAAAAATAGAATTTTTAGTAAAATTAGTATACATTAATATGATTCTCATTTTTAAAAATTAGTATATATTATTGATAACTGTTTTATGATCTTTTAAGGTACGCATTCAAGAAACAATCACAAAAAAGAGTTATCGATTCTTTCTCACCTCCTCTAGCATTCTCACATCCTCCTAGCCTTCTTCTTTGTTTCCACCATCTTCTCCGTTTCCACCATCTTCATTTCCTCAGCCTTTTTCTTGTCTTCCACCATTGTCTCATGGATCTACTTACCTCTCAGTCTCATAATAGATCAAAACCATGTATTCTCATAGAGAGTTATCACAAATGGCGCTGTATGGGATGATCTTCTCGTTTGTTATTGCCTTCAACTCGTGGAGCAACACTTTAAACCTAAGCATCATTATAATACATATGATAATGATTTTCTTCAAGTATAGTTGAAAATGATTTATGAAGTTCAAAGTACATAATTTGGCTTGAATTTTACATTTTAAGTTAGAAATTTTATGGTTATTAGTTTTAAGTTAGCAAATCAGAGTTCTGACTGATATGGCGTAAACAATATAATTTTATATTTATGTCGCAAAATAGTAAGTATAAGATTTGTTTTTAAGGAGAAAGGGGTAGATAGATATGTAGATAATATAATACTTTTATATATTAAGTATGTTTTAATAAAAAACATTTAAAAGATTATAAATACCAATTAGAGTAGAACAAATATGAAAATATTAATTAAAAACAAATTTGAACTAATCCACTATCAAATTTCAAAGTTATTGACTAAACTTTGAACTAATCCATATATGATAAACCACTTATGTCATGTGGGAAAATAATAATATTTGGCAACTAATGGTTCAGAAAAAAATATTTTCTCGCATAACAAATAATTCACTTAAACGTCAATTTCCTAAATTTTGAGTTTTTAAATCACCAGAGTGTTAGGTGAATAAGAATACTTAAAAATGTTGTGCTATGAAATAATCAATCAAACAAATAATCCAAATTTTTAGAATTTTTTCGTCGAATAGTGTATAAGTGTACGAAATTTGCAAAAACCCAAATGTTATTTTCAAGAATAGTAAGCTCTTATGTTAAACTTAAATGTTTTCATTGTGAGAACGAACGTCTTTTAAACATACCATTTAATAGTAATATGTACTAATGTTATTGAAAACTTACTTTCTGCTAATATTGGAAGCCCATTAAACTAAGGCCCATGAAAGAAAACACCCACACCGACGTCGTATAGGAAAGATGTAGTCATGTGAAGAAAAAAAATTAACGGTCAACGGGAAAAGGAAAACGATGGCGCGTCAAATGCTAAACCATTAAACTACGGTTGTGGACGGCAAACGCTTGTCGTCTCCGAAACGCAACCGCAGAGAACCCAAATTTATATCATTCTATATCTTCTCTTCTTCACCGGCGTACAATAGCACTCAACTCTTAACTTACGCACCTCTCTTCTCTCATGGCGGTTTCAGTCTCAGCTCCGGTTTTGTCCCTCTGTTACAATCAGAGCGGCGAATTGTCTCGTAGTTTGGGATATAGACTACCGAAGAAAGTGGGATTTAGCTCTGGTCGTCGTTCAGTGAGTTATATCGGTTTCGGTGCGGAGAAAGTTGGAAGATTTAGGGTTAGGGTTCCGATTTGCAGAGCTGTACCTCCTCTCTTGTTCAAAGATCTCGATGCTGATGATTTCCGACATCCTTTTGATAAGCAGGTCCGTAAAAATTCTCCAAATGGTCGTAATTGGAAACTATATATCAAACTTTGATGATGTGATTTGAAATATTTGGTTACTCTTTTGTGTGTGTCACTGTGTTCTTTGTGTTTGTTCGTCGCAATCATCATTTGCTTTTTCAAGAATCTGGTTGATGAAATATCCAAAGTTTGAATGCACTGTCTTTTGATGCAGAACACGTTGTTACTAAGGGCTATACCGGGGTTGAACGAATTCGGCAAAGCTCTTTTAGGTGTGGCTCTTTCTAGTTACTTGGCACAAAGAGAGATTTTGAAACAGATTATGTGATTTAACGACTTTGGGGATGTTGCAGGGTCAATGACGGAGCAGATTATGCTTCTTGAGAACATTGGGACTTCTGTTCTTGTTTCCAAGAATCAGGTTAGTTGTGGATCAGTGTCTTTGTGGACATTATGTATTTGTCTATCAATAGTGATGTGTAATGTTTCTTTTATTTGCTGTCTCAGCTCTCTGATCTTCACGGTTTGTTGGTTGAGGCTGCTGAGATTTTGAATATAGAGGCTCCTGATCTATATGTGCGACAGAGTCCTGTTCCTAATGCGTATACGCTGGCAATAAGCGGTAAGAAGCCGTTTATTGTTGTCCACACCAGCTTGATCGAGCTTCTTACTAGCGCGGAGCTACAGGTAAGATATTTTTTTCTGCATTACAAGTTCAATGCTTTTTGATTGAACCCACTTTTGAACCTAACCATAGATACTACATATTGGCTAATTTTACCAAAATCTGACAGTTTTATACCTCAAAACTAGGCTGTCTTAGCCCATGAACTAGGCCATCTGAAGTGTGATCACGGCGTGTGGCTCACATTTGCAAATATTCTTACTCTTGGGGCTTATACAGTTCCTGGTAGATACCACACTCTTCTACATGTCCAAGTCACTTGTATCTACTGTTCTGTGTCAGTCTGACAAAATTATAGTGACTTCATCCCGGAAATCTATTTATCGACTCACATAAGTTTCAGTTTGCAGCCGGCGTGAAACTCTGTTATTGTTACTAAACTGGATTCTGTTGTTTGTAGCTTTTGGGCAAATGATAGCTCGAACCTTGGAAGAACAGTTACTTCGTTGGCTACGTTCAGCAGAGCTGACTTGTGATCGCGCAGCACTACTCGTCGCCCAAGATCCAAAGGTACCAATTCTAAAAAACAAGAAGAAATCAAACAGAATGCGAAAATACCTAGTGATGTTTATGTTATTGTTCTTATAATCTCTCTTATGTCGCTTCCAAGAGGTTGTTGTATCTGTTCTGATGAAATTAGCCGGAGGATGTCCATCAATCGCTGATCAGCTAAATGTTGACGCATTTCTAGAACAAGCCCGTTCATATGACAAAGCTTCTTCAAGCCCCTTGGGATGGTACATAAGGTGAGAAAATTAAAACTATACAAAATTTAGATTATTCTTCCTTCAGATTCACTTCTTTGTTTGTTTACATATTTTCCTTTTCTACAGAAATGCTCAGACTAGTCAACTTTCGCATCCATTGCCGGTTCTTCGTGCACGTGAGATTGATGAGTGGTCCAGGAGTCTCGAGTACAAAAGTCTCCTGAAACGGGCAAATCGAAAAAGCACAGTACAGAAGGTTTAGTGACGTTGTTAAAGATTTAAAAGGAAGGAAGCGAAATAAACATGTATAGGTAAGTTTCATATAAGCACACATTTGTATATGAACCTGAGTTTTTACTTTTGTGGGTCGTTTTAAGGTTTGTCTTGAATTCTTGGACAGGAACAATACAGAAGGAGCAAAGAAGAAATGAGAGATTGGACTCTAGGTCTAAATAGGTACTGTAAAACTCTTGTATTTATTTAGTGGCATACTGGCATTGTTGTATATCTTATAACTGTAATAGATAAATTCAAATGTATATTCCGGAAAACAAAAGGGCCTTAGCTCAAAGATAATATATGATAAAGATTGTTTGTATAACTCACCTGTCTCAGTCTTAGAGGCTTAAACTACCAAACTGATTGTTCCAATTTTCATAGATTCCAAGTTCGTTCTGAGAAACAGAAGGCCTTACTTCTTGCAATGCGTCTTTAAAGTCCTGCATAATGACCAAATATATGAAACAATGACAGAAACAAAAAGAATTCGTTTAGCTTTACATGTTTGTATTCACAGAGTTCGCATATCATCAATTTAAGTTTGACCCGAAACATGATGATACCACAAAAAATCTTCATTTTGATTTTATGTACCTGAAGAGTTACTAGACGCATGTCATCTTTAGTCAGGTTAGTTATATCTATGCCTCGTTTGAGAGCTTCTCTTAATGGACCCATAGTTGCATCTTTCACCAGGTTCTTCATATCTGATCCCGAGTACCCTGCAGTGAAATTTAATGAAAAGCTAGCTTGGTTATGGCCGCAAATGTGTATTTGCATTTTTGGGTTGTGTTCTTTGGACTTTAAAGATCAAAAATCCAGAGATTTATTGTGTTTCTGAAGTTCCTATGATGAATTTACCTTCCGTTAGGTTGCATATGATGTTCATATCATCATCCGACAGAGTAAACAACCCATCTTTCTTTAGGAGATTCTGTATTATCCATGCTCTTGCTTCTTCAATTCGAAAACAGAGAATCGTGTCAAGAGAGTATATTAGACGAAAACCAGAGAATGACATGAAAAAGTTTGTTTATCATTCTTTACCAGATGAAGGAAGAGGAATGTAGAGTCTCTTGGTTAGTCGTCTTCTTGCTGCTTCATCGAGCTCTTGCGGTCTATTTGTTGCTCCTAACAAACAAAAAAAATTAGCAGAATAAAGTTACTAAACCCCATATAACCCACAAAACTCAAACCTTACTGTTCCCAGTTTTTTACCTATTAGGAGAATTTGCTCGCTGCCACTGTCGAAACCTTCCATTTCAATCAGGAATTGTGTCTTGAGTCTTCTACTCGATTCATGTTCACCATCTGACTTACGCTGTGGCAAAGGGTGAAAGTTCGTTTCTTTAATAGAATGTTACATAAGGAAACCAATACATGCCAGAAAATTGTCTTTACTGAACCACCCTTTGTAATTTTTTCCAGCCCTTGTTCTACGCTGATAGGTTTGAGGGTTTATGAACATGTAATATTTTGAGAGATTACAACAAACCTGAGATAGTAGAGAATCTATTTCATCGACAAATATTACTGCAGGCTGGCGGCAACTCGCAACTCCAAAAAGGGCCCTCACTAGCTTTTCACCTTCGCCAATCTGCATTTACATTTGTGATCGTTAAATTTGCAGGTGACCGTAAAGCAAATGAATAAGCATGCTATAGACATCTTGAGCAGGAACAAAATCACTGACATACAGAAAATGGTACGGGTTTCCCTGCTATGTAGAAGTTCTGACATAGTGGAACATAATTACTGTCGTAATTTTACGAATATCCATGTGAAAGTAAGCAAAGAAGTGGAACTAACCCACTTGCTTGTCAATGAACTGGCTGATATATAGAAAAAGGTTGCTTTCGCTTCTCCAGCTATAGCTTTTCCAATCATTGTTTTACCAGTTCCCTGGTATGCAGTAGATACAGATCTAAGAAAAAACAGACACGAGTGTCATTTCATCTTAAATATCAAAATGGACAAGGGTACCTACTGGTGGGCCAAAGAGAAGAAGTCCTTTTCCAGGTGAACGACAACCTTTGAAAATGTCAGGACGCAACAATGGCCAAATGACCATCTCAGTTACACACTTTTTAGCATGCTCCAGACCAGCTGCACATCAATAACTTATGATGAGAAACTCCAGGTGCAACAGGGATAATAATATACACTGCACTGAAACATCTTACTGTACCAATATCATCCCAGCGGACATTGGGGTCTCGATCCATAATCTCGTTGCTGACATGCTCTATAAGACGAGGTTCCAAATTTCTCAACTTCTCGGGAAGCTCACCATCAGGACCACAGAGCATCTCCAAACTAGAACAGGATAGTAAGTAAATGGGCATGCATGTTATCTCATAATATAAAATTAATCTTTTCAGGCTTACAGGCGTAGAAGGCTACTGGATAATTAGAAACTTATGTGAAGTAGCATTCTAAATAAGAACGAGGGCCTAACTGGCTAACCACCAGATGAGTGTAGACGCTTAAATTGCTAGTCCTATTGACATGCATATACTATTTTTTATTTACTTTTCATAGTGTTTCAATGTGAAATAAATTCAAAAAATGTTTAATATAGAAACTTAGTTAGAGAAGGGCAGAGACAGGCATAGCCTATCTAGGTGAAAATCAAGAAATATTGACAAGAAAAACAGATTACATAAGCTTATTTATTGTCGAAGGTGAGGATATAAAAAGGGTGCATGTGCTTTCCAGTTTGCTAAGGATCTTGAATCAAAATAAGAAATTACGCAACTAACCATGTTCTGGTTGAGTCATCCAGTGCATCGTCAGTCTTTCCACCAATACGAGACGTCAAGTTTCCAACATTATTCCCATTAGTTTTAACAGGAGGGACAAAATTACTACGGTATCCACGTCTTAATCCACCCGACCTTGAACCATAGCCCCTACCTAAAGCATTTTTGTCACTCTGTGGAGAAAGACATGAACTTGGTGACTCAGTTGATCCTCGTTTTTGTCTTACATCCATTTCCTAAAGCAACAGATATAGTAGTCAACATTAGCAAAGGGTAATAAAGCACAGTTCGAAAGAAAAGACTCTGCAAAGTCAAGATGACTCTAAGAGAAGTAATTGTCATGAATAAATCTACCAGTTTTATTTTGGCGGATACAAATCCATTAGGAGCTCCATCTTCCTTTACTTCCCCATCATTTGCAAGGCTACTGGTTTCTGCATGAGGTCGCTTTGTTCCAAAACCAAATCCATGACTTCTCTCAACAATGACACATTCATCAGAGGCACGGTCTTGATTGTTCACTGAAGTTTTGCGCTGATTATCTGGTTTACCAATACTGTTTCCATACAATGATGTCAGTTTGGCTTGCATCATTGACTTTGGTGCTTTGGGAATCAACTTATCCGTATCATGCCGTTCTTCCTGAAACAAGAAAACATCTATGAAATCATAGTAGAAACAGGAAGCAAGACATATAACATGGCTGTGTTTCCAAAACTCATCACCAATACTAAGATCATTGAAGAAATGAAGCAGTTTACAAGAGCATTACCATCTCTTTAACACCCTTTCCGTTAGATTGACTGACATGAAAACCAAAGTACTTAGACTGCTTAATCTTTTCCACATCAAATCCACCTTTGCTGCCAAAAATTGCCCCTGGAGCTGTATTTGCAAGCTCAAACGCCTTCCTGGATACAACAAGAAGCACACCATAAAAGGGTACTCTAAAAATCTCAAGTGTAGCTAATATTGACGATAATTCAAAAAGATCTTTAGATTTCAGCTAGTAACTAAGTGAACGAAGTCCAAAGATTAGAGAATATCACTCAGTTATACATTTCCCTGATTCCAATACCCAACAATTCAAGCCACACTCATAAGACTCTACTAAGCTAAGCAAGTAAAATTCGAACCCTCTCTTCTTCGAAATTAAACAGGCTCAAAGGGGAAAAGCTCAGGTACCGATCCGAATCTGAAACGAGGCCTTCCAAAGCTAAATCAATCTTAGAGGCAACTTCACGACGAATGGGACCAATGAAATCACGATCGGCGTCAGTGACAGAACGAGAATCGAGGAAACCTAGAAGACGAAGCCCAAGGATCTGAGCAGAAGAGAAATCAGATTTCTCCAGGAATTTGTCGGCGCCGAAGAGCAGCGATTGGAGACGCTTCAAGTTCTCATCCACTTCCTTTCTCCAACACGGCGTCTCCGTTTCTCCTTCCTCCTTCACATTCAGAAACTCCGGTGGTGGTCTCAGTAACGGAGAAGAAAACGGCGACGAACGCTTTCCCGCCATTATCCTCTCTTCCTCTTTCCCCAAATGCCCAAAACCCCAGAAATGAAATTCAAATTCGCGCTCAGAATCTGAAACCACCGACCCACACATTCCTTTACTCTCTCACCAGCTTGACGCGTAGAACGTCATGCAGTGTAATAGTGTAGATAGAAACGGCGTGTAGTTTCCTTAGAAATCAGTTGCTTATCGGGCCCAGTTTCTTCATGGGCAATAGTAAGCCCGTTATTGTCTGTATTTTGGGTTTTACTGTGTTTCGGATATGCTTCCTCTAAACTTTCGTCTTTATTTTTTATATTTTTACATAGAGAATATTAGGCACTTAAAAATCATTAGGCACTTTGACTAATTGCAATTACTTGTTTACCCTCAAATCGTCGGTTATATATAACCAAACAAATCAAACCCATTTTC
>Ga0041059_1001255_pt1 | contig 20279 bp, 13 predicted proteins | sample AraColnosormetaG_FD_56232 | JGI IMG/M metagenome (GOLD analysis project Ga0041059, IMG submission 56232) | Arabidopsis roots microbial communities from North Carolina, USA - Col MF nosort | ecosystem: Host-associated > Plants > Roots > Unclassified | place: USA: North Carolina | collected... | reverse complement strand
TAAAAAAAAAAAAAAAAAAATACTCCAAGCATGGTACAATATCATTCTCTTTTTCCTTTTTGTTGTCTTTTTCAGTTTTTTTCTTCTATTTTATTTTAAGATGCAAAATAGTCATTCTCGAAACGGTACAATATTTGTGGCCTGGTAAGATAAGTATCCACAACTTAACATTTATCAAAATTTTATGAAAGTAATTCAAATATATATTCTGTTGGATTTTATTCATATGAAGTACTAGTTGAATTATTCTAAAATAGTTATAAATTTAGGAATAAAAAACAAGAGAACCTCAAATATTGATAAAAGAACCTAAAATGTGACAACTACTTTTGCAAAAGTCACGTCGACCGCTTGTAATATAGCAGCAGGTCCATAACCTATTTGGAACCCATGAAATTAAAACTTAATATTCTTATTAGAGCAAGATGCAAAATTTAAACTTATGCATATTGATATATCTCGATTTTTACTGATTTTAGATATGATCTTGGTATAGCTTTTAGAGTCTTTTTGTTATTTTTAGAATCTTTTTTAGTTTTTTTTCAGGTTTTTACACGTTTGGGATGCATTTGGAGATTATTGAGCATTCTGGAGCAAAACCGAGAAGTTATGCTGCAAAAATAATCTGGAGACAAAAATTGGTGTAGGTGTCGATCGACACCACCCCTGGTGTCATTAGACACCAATATCTGACGGCAATTCATTTCGAGTCTTTGCAGATTCGTCTCTAAACTTTCCCTTATCGATTTTTAAAGTCATTGTTTAGACATAAGCTTGAGAGGCTAATCTCCTTTTTTTACTTTGTTCTTGTGAGCAAAACCCTGTGAAACTCCCTTTAGAGAAGATCTTTCTAAACTCTAAACTCTTTTCAATTTCTTTAAGATTTCTTATTCAATCATGTTATTTGCTTCAATCTCCATGTTTGAGTAGTTCTCTTGTTGGGTTTAGGGTTTCTCATTAAGGATTTAGATGAATTAGTAGATCGATAACATGTTATGATTATCTTTAAAGTTCTTCATCTTAATCGTTCTTAATGCTAATTCTAGAGTAACTAACTAGAACTTGATCATAGATTAATAGGTAAGATTCGAGAGGCCGCTTATTACCCGCACTATCATAGATGGGCTTAAACATCTAAATACGGATACGTCTGGTTTAGATGCTTAGGTGAACTTATCAAACTTGATTATAATGCATGCTTAGTGTTTAAGGATTTTCATACGAGAGTTGGGATTCCTATTTATTAAGCATATTTAATCAATACATATGGGAGTTGGTTGATTATAGGCTAGTGATTTAAGTTTTAGAACGGTTCGATAATAATCCTAATTAACTGATATATCTATTATTCATCTATTTTCCTGAGAACTTCTCTAGACCCGACGTTTTAATTTTTGAATCTGAAATTAATTTATTTGCTTTCTTTGTCTTTTAATTTACAATCTTTTCGTTTAACTTAATTCGATAGCCATAAGTCTATTATGTGATTTTTGAAAGCTTTGTAGAATTCGATCCTAAGTGGTGCAAACGATCTCTTATTTGAGAGAGTAGTCTATACGCTAATTTGGCCTATATCACATATGATTGTGTGAAACCTAATCTAAAATTTCCGATTAGAACTCGCGACTTAGATTATGGATTTGAAAGAAATAGAAAGAACGCAAACAAAGAACACCGAGATTTTACGAGTTCAGGTTCCGGTGTGGAACCCTACGTCTCGCCGGAGATTGACTCTGGAATCCACTAGATCATAGCTCAAACTCGAGCTCATACAAGTGACTGTTACAATCGCTCACCGGATTACAATCACTCTCAAGCTTTCTCTCTCTATCTCACGTCTCTCGTCGACTTGCGTCGTCTCGCTGTGACGCTCTCTTTTTATTCTGTTACAGACTCGAAGAAGAGTAGAGAAGAAGAAGATACAGAGCCAAGGATAAAAGACCCTTTTACCCTTCTAGTTGTGACTTATTACTAATCACGTGTGTGCTTCTCACGTGTATCATTGGAGGCAGCTTGGATCAAACCCTCTGATTGCTTCAGATACTTATCACACTTTAAGCATATATCTTGAGATCGAATGACACTAAACCTTCAGATTGAATATAAAAACTAGACTGTTACAGTGAGTTTACCTCGACTACAACTTATAAATTTAATTACTATGAACATCAAATGATAACCAAGCAGGTCACGGTGAGGTGGATTTAAAGAGAGATCAATTTCAGATAGTTTCTGTGTCTGTTAATGCAAACATATAAAGTTGCTTGGGGTGTGTTAGGTAACTATTTTGCTCTCATGATAATTGCTTCTTATTTAGTTTACCTCCTCCCAAGCTTATGCATATGCAATGGATTAACTTATCATATTTAGGTTACGAACCAATGACTTCCTTCCAAAACAATAGCATTTCTCAATTTCCAAATTCTTCACAAAAAAAAGAAAAAAAACGTATTCAACTTGTGAAATAATTTCTAGTTTTCCATATCTACTTTACACTCAATGCTACTATATTGTTCCTTTTTTTCTTTTTTTTTTCCTTTTCACACAAGCATTAGTTGCACATGTGCGTGTTCAACCTCGAAACAAAGATCCTCAAACGCTTCCCTCGTCTCTCCAACATGAAGCTCATGGATGCTCGCTGGTTTCTCCCTGGGATTTGAAACTTACTAACTTTTCCTTTATTTCCCATGTCTGCTTTTGGTTCTTATAAACTATGACATTGCACTTTCAACATATGAGCATTTTCTTCTAGTCGCAGATGTTTGGAGAATTGTGTTGTACAGTATAAACATATGTTGTCAGAACAATTTGTAGATAGGGAAATAACTATACACGAAGCAGTGTTATTACATGACATATGATCTTACTTTTATACATGACTCTTTCGCAACAAAACTTGTCCAGTGGAAATTGGATCTTCTGAGGTATATAGCACCATGTACATGGTTCAAACAACTAATATTAAGCACTCGAAGTTGTGGCCTGTCACAAGTCTTCAAAATGATGATCCGTCTCATCGAATATCTCTTCCTACAGTCACATTCACAAAACAAATGACAACTGAATTGAAATAAAATAATAAGCAAACGTTAAGAGAATTGAAGAGGTAATATTTGTTTAAGTACCTGTAAAAGTTCTTCAATGACATCTTCCATTGTAATGATACCAACAGCATCTTCCTCCTCATCTAGCTTTGGAAGTGGATGTTCGTTAAGTTGCAGAATATCAGCATCATTATCTTTGGACCACCTCTTGCTCCTCGACCCTAACGAATTTGCTCGGTTTGGAAAGCTCTTCCATTTCTGTAATGATCTCCTTCTCTTTAACTTCGTTTCCTGTGGGGATCTCTCATAATCCACATCCACTCTGACTTCATTTACAGTCTCTATTCAAAGTGGAAAGGAAATTATTAGTCTCTGTAAGAAATCTCCATCCCCATTGTTACTCCCACGACGAAAAACTAGTTACCGTTTGCAGCATCATTACTCTGTAACGGGTGGATTTTGTCACACTGTCTCACAACAACAGCCATGTGGCTATGTCCTTTCTGGAACTCGTTTAATATATCATATAACGGTAACGTTTCTGGAACTCTGGAGCAAACAAGCAATCAAAAGCATATTCAACAAGTCTTCAATCGTTTATATTTGGTAATCAAAATCTAAATGGTAAAGTTACCTTGGGATTCTTCGTATAGTCACATTTTTTACTTGTATTTCTTCATCTGGATTGATAGTCAATAAGTTCTTCACCTAGAGATAAATTTGGGAGCCGTTGAATGCAGATACAGGAGGACAATAATGAAAATACAGAAGAGTTTTGTTTTACCCATCATGAGATAGAAACTTACCAAAACAAGTCCAATTATGTTGGTACGTTGCTCATAGTATACTGGGACTCTGCTATGACCTTTATCAAGAATCAAATTCATCAAATCCCTGGCGAAGGAAAAAGAAACTAAGTTTTGTATGATTTAGAGGATTAAGGAATGTGCGAAGAGGGTTGAACAAACCAAGACCTGTCTAGTTTGGCATTGATATCAATCACAAAAGTGTCAGAAATTGGTGTCATTGCATCTTTAGCCATTTTCTCAGATAGTTCAAGAGCTCCAGCAATGATTGTTGTTTCATCATGTGTCAATTCTCCACCTTTACCAGCCTGAAAGAATTGGCATGCTACGTTATTCGGCTAACAACAAAACATAAAAAGACATTGGAGATTATTGTACAAAACTCAAAATTTGAGATATCAGAGAATTCGAAGACATGCCTCATTTCCATGCAAATCCACAAGTGTTTTCAGCTCAGCTCTTCGGAAAAGAGCTACACGACCATGACCAAGTAGAAAGTCTAGCAGCTGGAAATATATACAGCAGCAAAGATTGTATCAGGACAAAGAATCTATGTGCAGGCACTCGCTCTCGGACCCTCCCGCACAACTAATAAGCGCTATCAAGTGTGCATATAATCACCTTACTAATCGGCCATGCAACTGGTAAGCAGATCCAAACTAGAACACGAACAAATGGAGCCACTGTTGCACCAATAGCTAAACCATGACGAGAACAGACTGACTGAGGTATGATCTGCAGAACGAAATCAACCATCAATTGTCTTCATCACACACTATTACATTACAGACACATGAACTTTGACTTATTGGCATCAAATACACAGAGAAGTAAAAAAATCAAATCTCACCTCACCAAAGAGAAGAATTAGCGTCACTGAAATCAAAATGGCACCCCAAGCCGTCACAAGAGCATCAAGAAATATAGGAAGCGCCTGAAATACAAAAGTCATTATTATTACTAAGAGTCTAAGATAAAAATAACATTCAAGAACCAAATAAGTTCAAGTCCTAATACTATATACCTCCATAGCAGCTGCATTACATATCAGTAAAGTACAAAGCAAAAGATGCTGATTTTTCACAACTGGTAAAATCTTTGCTGCATCAAAGCCAAAACCCACTTGTGAACCATCAAAGAGAAGCACTAAACCCAAACTAACACATGCTAAAGATTCTGATTCCTTTAAGATTCCAAAAATAAAGCAAAAACAACAATCAAAATCTCTTGAGAATCATAAGTACCAGCATGGATACGATCTCTGGGAGTACCGGATTTAGCAAGAACCTCAAGATCAACGAGACTCATAGACATAAGACCCAAAGTAAGACCAGACATTAGTCCAGCGAACAAGACTAGTAACACTATCACAGCGATGTGTATGAAGAAGCTGGTCCCGCAGCATTCATATTCCACCGCCATAGTTATAAGAAACCTAGAAATCGAAACTCTAATCTTACGTCAGAGCTTCGACATCTACGAGAATCAAAACCACGTACGGACAAAATCCACCGTTTCGAAACTTAGAAAGACAGTGAAAATCAAATCAGATTGCACAAAATTTTTTTTGAGGAAGATTGTGTTTTGTGTGAGTGTGACACGAGAGATACGAAAATCAAAATGGAGAGTGATTTTTAGTGTGAGTGGAGAGACGAAAAGGTGATGAAGAAGAAGACATTAAAACAAATTTTGCTTGATGAAGCTGGAGGAGATGGTTTACGTGGCGAAAGACTGTAATGTCCACGGGATGTTATTGCAAACGTGTTTTCGGTGAAGGGTGTTTTCGTCATTTAGTTGATTTATCAGTTTGATTATTATTAGCAATGATTATTCGACTTTTTGGTAGTTAGAGTTTTGATATTTGGGTTCGAGTATTAATGGTATAATGTGGAAAGGTTATGATGTGATTTTATGGGAATAATTGTTACCAAAAAGGTACGAGACCTATATGATGTTTAGAAATTATAAAACTGAGAATTTTAAGGGCTTGATTGGTTTATCCGCTAACAACTGTCTAGTAGTTGTTAGCGGTCGGTTGTGGTTGTTAGCGGTCAGTTGTGGTTGTTAACGGTTGGTACTAATCATAGAAACTGTTCCATATCGTTTCGAACCGTTCGAAATCGCTGGATTTCAAAAGCTCTTTCCCGCAAGCGTTTGCGGTTGTGGGCGGTTACGGTTAATTTAAAAAAGGAAAGAAACTAAAAAAGAAAAATAATCAAATTAAATTATATATATTATCAAGTCTTATATATATTCACATTAATTCTAAAAAAAATAATTATCTAACTTTAAATTTTCAATATTAATAATTATTTTTGTTTTCAACGTAAAATTTATTTGAATAATTATTTATAGTTTTAAATCATTAATTATGTTTAAAAATTTATACTTTTTCATAATTCTAGTTTTTGGTGTTTAAATTTTTTTTTTAAATCATATATTAATTTTTTTTGGTAAATTTTGGTTTAACCGCTATCGTACCCGCTGATCAACCAGTCGTAAATCTTCTGCAAACGCACATGTTTTCAACCGCTAAACCAATCGGTCAAAACGCTAAATAACGCTTGAAACCGCAATTGCCCATTTCCGCAAACTCCCACAACCGCTGCGTTTAAACGAGTCAAGCCCTTAATGTTTCTGTGGCAATTTCTTTGTTGGTTGGTACACGCATGTCAATTAATTGGACTAATCCAATACGGCCGGACTTGCAGGTTCAACATGATTCACTCCGTACCGGTTTTTTTTCTTAAACACAAATGAAAAGCGAAACCATTTGCATCTGTGATAATGAGATTGTAACTTTGTAAGACACATTCAAGAACCTATTTTCTGCAACTAAGGAATAAAAAGCAAATCACTTGGACACTAAACACACTCTTCAATCGTAGGCAGAACAGACTTTCATAGGCCTCTTAGCAGAGCACAAAATAAGCTAACCATCAGAGTGTTATAAGTGAAATGATGCCTATTGTATTAATGTCAAAACACACTGAATCATACAACAAAACCAAATAACCCACAATCACTAGAGATTCACCACATTAAGCCTTCTCACAAGTCAATTCATCAAAGTAGTAGTAATAGTAAGAGCATAGAGGCCCGATTCAGTTAATTATTGGACATATTTCTCAATAGTTTGAAAAAAAATATATATAAACAGAATTTAAATTTTTTGGGTTTTTTCTAATTTGTTTCAATACAAATTAGCCTAAATACTGAAGAAAAATGTCAAAATTATATTGGACCCTATTCAAAGTTCCAATTGCACAGCCCAATAATCGGGCCTGAGCGCACAAACAAAATCATAAAAAAGAAGGACTGTACTAAGAACATCATCAGCCCACTCAATCTTTCCCCAAATCTCTTGAGTACTTCGTCTTTCAAGCGCAATCACAACACACTAAATCATTTTGTTTCTACATGAAGGAACGCACTTATCCCACAAAAGAGTCATCTTTCCACTATAATCTACCAATCTAACACAACCATCATCGTCAAACACTGGCAGACCTTCCTAACCCTTCAAAGATTCCCAGTATCTTGTTTTAGAGTTGAAGCATTGGATTTTTGGTAAATCAATACAACGATATAACACATTTTGTATACCATAGCAAGAAAGTAAGTTCCATCATGTTTCCAAATAATGCAGCATTCCTATAGCTTTCCATCTATCTTCTTTTGCCTTGTAAGCCACGCGATTTTGCACAACCACATACTTTTGTCCTTTAATCACTATCCTCTTCGAGATCAGAGTTTTGTATTTCTCTTCAAAAGGGTACAACATATGCTCCCAAGTTTGGAGTTTTGGATCCGAAACGTTAGCCTAATTGGTGGAATTGAAGAGTCTGAAACATCTTGCTACAAATATTTCTCCATGACTAATATTGGCAGATGGGTAATATTGCTTTACCCACACATTAGGAGCTTCACGCCACGTGTTAGATCGGTAGTCTGATTCACCGTCCGGATCGGATTTAAAAACATTAGTTTTAAATTTGTCGGATATTAATACTAAACTCAAACTAAAAATGGATCACGGGTTAACCGGTCAGACCGAACGATCTGGATCGAGCATGAAAACACTGGTCTATTGGAAAGCTAGTGTTTTTTTTATTCAAAACATTTTTAAAAATTGAGGACTTCTTTTTGACATTTTCCGGAAATATATAATAAAATTAAATCAGTTAATCAAATAACTCAAGTAGCCAAAATCCAAAATCTCCGCCATGGCTGAGAGCTTCTGAGAGAGACACAGCCATGGCTACAACTTCACACAACAAACCCTCACTCTTCCCTCTACTCTCCCTTCTCTGTTTCATCTCCATTTTCCTCCTCCTCTCTCTATCCAAACGCGCTTCCCTCTCCTCTCCCAAAACTCACCGCTCCGCCACCGTCTTCCCTCCAAAACCCGACGGTTCCCTCTCACCTCTCTCCGCCACTTGCGACTTCTCCGAAGGCTCCTGGATCTACGACCCCAACCCCAGATCCACCAGGTACACCAGTAGTTGTAAAGAAATCTTCAAAGGATGGAATTGTATTCGTAACAACAAAACCAATGGTTTCGAGATATCTAATTGGCGATGGAAACCTAAACACTGTGATCTTCCTTCGTTTGATCCACTCAAATTTCTTCAGTCTCATCGCAATACCAACATCGGTACGCCTTTAGCTCTCAAAATCATTGCCTCCTTGAAGCAATTACTAGTTCTTGTTGTTTAGAATTAGATGTGATATTCATGGAGTGTGATTTTGTTGATAGGTGTTAGTTTTGTACATCTTAAGAGTTTTGTTGAACAGTGCAGGATTTGTGGGTGATTCATTGAATAGGAACATGTTTGTATCTTTATTCTGTATGTTAAAGAGTGTGACGGGTGAATTGAAGAAGTGGCGACCTGCCGGTGCAGATCGCGGATTCACGTTTTCGCAGTATAATTTGACTATCGCGTATCATCGAACAAATCTATTGGCTCGTTATGGTAGGTAAGCTGAGTTCTCTTTGGTGTTCTTGTATCAGAGATTCGTATTTGTAGTTGCTTCTCTGGCTTTTATATCTTGCTCCTCGTTTGATCTTTAAATAGTATTCTCCATCAGTAAGTTTCTTGTTAGCATGCTTATTTGTCATTTTCTCAACTGTGTGGTTATGCATAGTGTAGGAATAGCATGGTTTTATATGGTTTTAAGACGTTTTCTCTTGCTGACGGTTTAGATGGTCAGCCAATGCTAAGGGTGGTGAGTTAGAATCTCTTGGATTTAAAGAGGGCTATAGAGTTGATGTTGATATTCCAGACAGCTCGTGGGCGAAGGCTTCGAGTTTCCATGACATTCTCATTTTGAACACTGGGCATTGGTAAAGTACACTTTTCATTTTCTTGGCTGATGTAGATGAAACTACTTTGAATTGTTAAGTACTTCATCATCTAATTTAGCCCAACATTGAATCGATGCCACATGACCATAGTCACTAAATTCGTCTACTTCTGGTTCATGCTTCCTGTATTTAGATAGTAATGTCTAGTGGAAACTGGGAAATTCTCAAGTTTGAGCTACTTTCTGTTCCAGTTGATCTACTACTCTAAGTGAATGCAGATATAAATATATGAATCTGTCACGCTTCACGTAATGAAAATCCTTCAACTTGCCAAAATATATGCAGTATATCTCTCTTCACATACTGGCGATTCAAGATTTTAAAAGCTTGAATCTTAATGTTGAGCATTGCATTCAATTTCCTGAGGGAATGATAGTCTTGTTACATATCAGTTAAATGATACCTTGGTTTGTCATCTTTCAGTTAAACAGAAATTTGTTGTGTGGACTTGTTATGTTGCTAACCTTTTGTTGTCTTTCTCTTTGTAAGGTGGTGGGCGCCATCAAAATTTGACCCTGTAAAATCTCCTATGCTTTTCTTTGAAGGCGGTCGGCCAATACTTCCACCTATACCTCCTGCTACTGGCCTAGACCGGGTTCTAAACAATATGGTATGCGGTCTGGATTTCTCTGTTTTCCTGTGTTACTATAACGCAACTTGAGATATTTGATACTGCCATTGACTACTAGATAATCTGTTTTCAAAATGAACATGGGCTATGACATTTTTGGGCAAGTATTGCATGACTTTACAGCGTTTTGTATTGAAGAATCAGTTTTTGAGCAAACACCAAACTGTGCGATATGATAAAGTAATGGTAGTGAAATATTCTGATCCTTATACGACGTTCCGCCATTGTAACAGGTAAATTTTGTGGAGAAAACAAAGCGACCTGGAGGGATCATATTCTTCCGGACACAATCACCTAGGCACTTTGAAGGAGGTGACTGGGACCAAGGTGGTACTTGTCAACGACTGCAACCTTTGTTACCTGGAAAAGTAAGTCAGTTTCTATCAGTTTAGTCGTTGATTAAATAGTTAATCTGCGTTATAAAGCATGTGGAATGTCATACTCATGCCAAGTCACTCATGAAAAGCTACATGAAATCATTAGTTTGGTCTGGCCAGTATGGATACGACGAAGTTCGAACCAGGGATCAAATAAGATAATGGGACTGGCTAGATATTGGGTAGAGGAGCTGAGAGATTTTGGAACTTAAGCTTTAGTCTAGTAAATTGTTAGGAGACGCTTATAATCAGCCTCATATTTTAATGGTAGGTTGAGGAATTTTTCTCAGTGGGGAACAACGGAACAAATGTAGAGGTTCGTCTCGTGAATCAACACCTCTATAACTCCCTCAAGAGTAGAAGCGCCTTCCACGTTTTGGACATAACTCGAATGAGCGAGTACAGAGCCGACGCTCATCCGGCAGCAGCTGGTGGAAAGAATCACGATGACTGCATGCATTGGTGCCTCCCGGGCCTTACCGACACTTGGAATGATTTATTCGTTGCAACTCTTCATACGATCAAAGCTTTGTAACCTGAAGAATCACACCCGTCTTTAGAATGGTTACTCTTGGGTCTAGCGTCATAGTCATTTTATTTCTTTTTGTACTCTTGTAAATTTTGATGTTATCTTCTGCGATTTTTTTTTGTTTAGTTATTTTTTGGCCTACAGTATTCAAAAGTGTTTTTAATATTACATGCACTTTTCATTTTATTTTTTTTGGTCAAACACTTTTCGTATCTGTTTGATATTTCTTCTAAAAAATTGAATCATCTCATCAAGTATACACTAAAAAATACTTGAATTTTTTTCATGATGTATAAAGATTTCAGAAATATGAATACAAATTACTCGATCAAATTCATACAAAATAAAAAAACAATTACTAGATCAAATCGAAATAATGTTATAGAAGAAATATAAATCATATTTTATATCTAGACAAGTAGACATAGTAAAATAACATAATGATAAACTCATAGATTAAAATTTTGGTTTTAACTATGGATCGGAATTCTATTCAATATATATTGGTAATATGATTGTATTTGTTATACAAAAGTGTTGGAATTGTGAATCCTAAGATTAAATCCTGCAACAAGGAAAGCTTCATGAGAAGAAGAGAAGAATAGAGAAGAAGCTTCAAGAGTGAAGAAGGAGCAAAAGGAAGAAGAAGATGTCGTGACAAGAAGGTCAACGACACATGAAGAGGAAAGAACAAAATCAACTAAAAAGAGTTGGTTTGTTTTGTTAAGTTGTGTTTTGTAATAATGGGCCAAACGGATTATTAGGACCCAACTAGGTAATTATGTTGTCTCTTAGACTCAAGGTTGATGTTAAGTGTCTAAAAGGAGCAAAACATGGAGTTAGAGTCCCAAGTGTAGTAGAGTAGCTGATGTGATTTCTAGGTCTAGGGGTATGGTCTAATGCACTAATAATTAAGTGCAAGTGTGTATTGTATGTGGTATAAGTATGTGTGTTGTAAGAGCTAAAAGATTATCCAAGATATTAACAATGTAGAAGATTAAAAGAAAAATGATTTTTGCTTTACTCTAAGACAATGAAACCATAAACGAGTTTGAGTGAAAGAGAGAAACTGAGATTCACAACAAAAAGTCTTAATTTTGTTTAGGTTTAATAAAATGTCATTAAATAATAATAGACTAACATGATATGTCAACAAATATACAACAATAAGAATGTTATACTATTCTTTTTGAGATAGAATGTTATTAAGGAAAGTGTATTTAGTCTAGTGATTAACGGTCCACCTTGGCAAACCCTACCGGAGTTCGATTCCACTAGGTTGTGGTTATCCCGCGTTAGTAGGAATTAGGTTATAGTTAATGGCTTATTGTAGGACTGTACTTGTGCTTCGTCTAATTAAAAGTTACAAAATAATTTTTTAGCTTAAATGTTAAAGCTGCGAAAACGATTAAGACAATAAGATTATATTATGAGTTAATTTAATTTTATATCTTAACGATGACCAAATCACAAAAAAATAAAACTATATTGATTAAAACTATAAAAGAAATAAGATTATTCTTTGACAATGCTTCACACCGTTCTAGTTAAACTAACACAAATATACTACTTCAATTTCACAACAATTAATTACAATAGTATATTGGATATCAAAGCCTCAAAACACAATAAATCATACTACTAGTCTTGCCAAGTTTTGAGAAACACTAAGTAGTAGAATAATTTCTTTCAGTTTTATTAATCAGTCCACTATGCTTATTTATATAAAAAATATAATTTGTCTAACAAGTTTTTTTACATTTATGATACGAGTAAATTTACCTTTTTAAGAATAAGAAAATATATACAATTGTTAACTTTCCTAATACCAATAAAAATATATATTTCACATCGATCTCATGCAACTCTGTTAGATATGGTATCTTTGCTGATCCTCCAAATTAATATGCAAGGTCTAGCTCATGTTTTCTAGTATGTGCTGTTTAGGTTCAAAATAATATCCTGGAGGAAATGAGGTTGGTAATTAGAATACTATTTTAAAAGTTATGTTATTAAATATCTCTAAATCACATGACATTGGACATGTTGGTTTAAGTTTGAAGATAACTTGATTTATAAGTTATTAATTAAAAGAGAGATAATGTGTGAATCTTTACGAGTTATCTAAAGGTTCTCTGTTTAGGAGTTATCTAAACATATTCCTAATGTGATTAGTATTAGTCTTATGAATCTCTATATGTTTAGGAGTTGCCAAGGTGTGGTATATCTTTAAGAGTTTTGGGAGAGATAAATTAAGGAGCTTTAGTTTTGAGTTATTTTCTAAAGTTAATAAGAGAAGATCTTTTATATTTCCTAGATCTTATATTTAAACTCTAGAGGCCCTATAAGATTATTTTCAATTTTCTTCTTTAGTTCAAGGATTTAATCCATATACATGGTAGTTATGTATATACAAAACCTGAATTAGACTATTTAGTCTTTTTAATGTAATTTGTCGTGGATCAATTTGAAGATGCTTTGAAAATGTTAGCTGAAATGTTTAGTAGTAACTTGTCATGAATTTTGAACTGATTCAAAAGGAGCTTATAACCATTGATTCAGGTATTTTAACTCTTCCAATGAACTTATGCTATAAGTTCATTTATTTTAATTCATTCTATTAGTTATCATTTGTTTTCAGAATTCGAATTACACAAGTACAAATGTTTAGTTTGCCATGATCAACTTTTTTGCCATAGAGCTTCAAAACCCACCTTCTTCATAGATTTACATGGGGAAACAAGGATTCATTCAGGTATCGAGAAGCTATTTCAATGATTATTACATAGCCTTAAACATGGAGCTTGTAATAATTTCGCATGATGCTAATGTTATTTAATTTCATATTTATTTTTGTATTCACTTTTACTCGAGTTTACATATCCTAACTTTTTCTCACGGCTTAATTTTTTTTCCAGACAATATAGATGACATTGGGAAACTCATCAATTAGCTCATGCACATTATTCACCATAACATCATGTCATCATCTCCATTTGATCCGTATATACCCGTTGTCGTTCATCATCTTTGTGGCTACATCATTTTTGCAGTTGATAGATAACCACTAAAAAATTCTGGGAAAAAAGTTGAATTTGAACGAACCCATCTGCTGCAGTCTCCTTTTCTAAACTTACAGGTACTACAGCAATTGGATGTTTGATTGCAATAACTGCCTTGGCTTTTGATATAATTCTTCGAGGAACGCCTTATCTTGTTCTTTACTTCAACCAAGGAGCTCAACCGGGTTTGGTAGGTTATAGTGATAGCAGCCATAACGTGGATGTGGATGATGGTATGAGTATAGGCGGTCATGTTTTGTTTTTATCATAATGTGATATAACTATTCCCGAGCACCACCCGGAACTAGAACCAGCGGACTAGCTTGTAGTCGAGGAACTACTTGTAGCCGAGGAGCAGCGTGTAGCGGAGGAAGCTTTGGAGGAAGCTTTAGCTGAACCAAGAAGACAAATGACTCGCTCGAAGACCAAACTTCTCAACCAAGCTATTTCGGACTACCCAAACACTTGGACAATAACCACGATGGTTGCGATATCTTTCCAAGACGATTGGTAATGGGCTAAGTGTTGCTTTGGGTGCTCTTTTTGCCTGCTAAAGTTTTGTCCCATTGGGTTTTCCTTAGTAGGTTTTTAACGAGGCCTAAATAACACTTTCAAAACCCCCATTATCAATCCGGCCCAAGCCCAATAAGAGGAGCAAAAATTTGGAAGGCCAAGAGTCTATTTTGTGTTCAAACTTTCATTTATGATTTCTCCTTTTCCGAGTTATCTTGGAGTTTGTTCCAAGACTAACTATTCCCCTTTTCTTCTTCTCTATTTAAACTCTTGTATTTCCTCTTTGTAAACTCATCAATCTTTTTATTCTCAAACTCTTTTAAGCTAGATCAAAGGTAAATCAAAGAACTTTTCGCAACCTTTGTGTGACCCATCGCTCCACCGGTAAATCAAAGGCTATCCGCAACCTTTGTGCGACATTCGCTCAACATCCTTTGGTTTGAGTGATCTCACGATCGCTTAGATGCAAAGCCTATCTCCTACTCAACCTCAAGAGTGTCGATCTTAGGGAAGTCATATTACAATGAGTGTCCGATCACTTGGTGTTCTTAGAAGCAACAAATTGTGGCGCTTTCTTCATGTGAAGTTGAGTTCAGGCAGCCACTGAAGCGGCTAAGCAAGCCATTTGGCTCCAACACCTGTTTGCTGAAGTCATGGGAACAACATGTGAGAAGGTGATGATACGAGTTGATGATAAATCCGCAATCGCACTAACTAAAAATCCGTTGTTCCATGGGAGAAGCAAACACATTCATCGGAGGTACCATTTCATACGAGAATGTGTAGAGAATGGTCAAGTTGAGGTAGAACATGTTCCCAGAATTGAACAAAAGGCTGATATCCTAACGAATGCGCTTGGAAGAGTCAAGTTCGGAGAAATGAGGGATCTCATTGGAGTTCAAGATGTGCCAAAGGAAGATTTCAAGCTTAAGGGGGAGGATGTTGGTTTAAACTTGAAGATAACTTGAGTGATAAGTTATTAATTAAAAGAGAGATAATGTGGGAATCATTAGGAGTTCTCTAAAGGTTATATGTTTAGGAGTTATCTAAACATATTCCTAATGTGATTAGGATTAGTCTTAGGATTAGTCTTAGGTGTGGTATACCTTTAAGAATTTTAAGAGAGAGATTGGGGATCTTTGGTTTTGAGTTATTTTCTAAAGTTAATAAGAGAAGTGCTTTTATATTTCCTTGATCTTATATTCAAACTCTAGAGAGCCTATAAGATTATTTTCAATTTTCATTTTTAGTTCAAGGATTTAATCCATAGATATGGTAGTTATGTATATGCAGAACCTGAATTAGACTATTTAGTCTTTTTTTAATGTGATTTGTCGTGGCTCAATTTGAAAATGCTTTGAAAATGTTAGCTGAAATGTTTAGTGATATCTTGTCATGGACTTTGATCTGATTCAAAAGGAGCTTATAACCATTGATTCATGTATTTTAACTCTTACAATGAACTTATAGCCTAAGTTCATTTATTTTGATTCATTCTATCAGTTATCATTTGTTTTCAGAATTACACAAGTACAAAGGTTCGTCCGCCATGATCAACTTTTTTGCCATATAACTTCAAAACTCACCTTCATAGATTTACATGGGGGAACAAGGATTCATTTTCCGGATGTGACTTTCAATCTCTCCATTTAGGTTTCGAGAAGCTATTTCAATGATTATTACATAGCTTCAAACATGGAGTTCGTAATAATTTTTCATGATGTTAATGTCATTTAATTTCAAATTTATTTTCGCATTCACTTTTATTCAAGTTTACTTATCATAACTTTTTCTCACTGCTTAATATTTTTTCAGACATTTAGATGACATTGGGCAATTCATCAATTAGTTCATGCTCATTATGCACATCAACATCATGTCATCATCTCCATTGGATCTGTATATACATATTGTAGTTTATCATCTTTATGGCTACATCACTTTTGCAGTTGATAGATAATCACTTCAACTCTGGAAAAAAAAAGGTGAATCTGAAAGAATCCATCAATGGTTCATGCTCATAACCCACATTAATATCATCACTTAAATGATACCTTTGTATCATTTAATGTTATTTAATTTCAAATTTATTTTCGCATTCACTTTTATTCAAGTATACTTATCATAATTTTTTCTCACTGCTTAATATTTTTTCAGACAATTTAGATGACATTGGGCAACTCATCAATTAGTTCATGCTCATTATGCACATCAACATCATGTCATCATCTCCATTGGATCTGTATATACATGTTGTAGTTCATCATCTTTGTGGCTACATCATTTTGCAGTTGATAGATAACCACTTCAACTCTGGAAACAAAAAGGATGAATCTGAAAAAACCCATCAATGGTTCATGCTCATAACCCACATTAATATCATCAATTAAATGATATCTTTGTATCATTTAATGTTATTTAATTTCAAATTTATTTTCGCATTCATTTTTATTCAAGTTTACTTATCATAACTTTTTCTCACTGCTTAATATTTTTTCAGACAATTTAGATGACATTGAGCAACTCATCGATTAGTTCATGCTCATTATGCACATCAACATCATGTCATCATCTCCATTGGATCTGTATATACATGTTGTAGTTCATAATCTTTGTGGTTACATCGTTTTTGCAGTTGATAGATAATCACTTCAACTCTAAAAAAAAAAAGGGTAAATCTGAAAGAACTCATCAATGATTCATGCTCATAACCCACATTAATATCATCAATTAAATGATACCTTCGTATTATGAGACAATCTTTATTTTTTTAATTATTTTTTTAAACGTAAGCCCACAACCTTCATAATAGAATACATCGTTGGGTTACTTCAAGAATTGTCACAATAAGTGGCAGATCTACAGTGTTAGTTGGTGGGACACATATCCTAACTAATTATTAACTTTAATAAGTAGAACTTTTTGTCATTGTCATCGGTTGGATCATTTGGTAATATATACATCCTCATATTACGGCTGGTCAAGAGTCCTATTTTTAGATCCGCCACCCACATGGTTTCCGTTTTTCACTTGCAATATCTTAGTGATGATATTGAATAATTTTAGGTTCGGGTTATCTCCGACTTCTCTTAAGACTCCTCTTTTTAAGAGAGAGGGTCAGTGGCAATGGCAATCTCAAACCCAAAAGACAAACAATCACAAACACAAAACACAAACAATCACGAACCCAAACACCACACATGCATGGCTTCACCAAACTTAACCCGAAAGCGATCATGGCGGCATTTAAAACGTTTAACAAAAAGACCTAAGAGCTGTCATTCTATGTAAAAAGGAAATATTTTAAATTGATCCCGATATCTCCAAACAAATCTTTGAGAATAAAGTAGATATAAAAAATGAAACGGATTTGTTTTGTGTTGTTCAAAAGTTAAACGAAAGTAAATAGCGACTAAATTAAAATAAAAGATTCATGATTTGTAAGCAAGAGATTAAACAGAAGTGAGATATGTTCACAAATTAAAACGCTTTCATTTCAACTCTCACAAACTAAAGAAACGATATGGATGAAGATGACGTTGAGGTCGTAGAAGTTCTCAAGAAAAGGAGGACCTTATCGCTATCGGCGATGACTGGAGAATCGCTATTTATAAGCTGGTTCTACATCAATGTTTCATTCTGACCTGTAACTAATTAGAGAGATACACACTCACTGAGATTGAGCTACTACTAATAAAACACAATGCATTTTTTATAGAATTGAGAAATAACAAATCATCTTTCCAAACCATAATATCTTAACATTTGTCAAATATTTATTTTCATTTTTAAAGTTTTTTATGATATAATTATTTTTGGTACAAAGTGTTTTGTGATACAACTATAGTTACTTAGCTTTTCCAATTAATTTTGAGTTTTGACGTATGCCAAGTTTCAAAATTATAACAGATATTAAATCACTTATCCCATTTTTTAAAAAAGTATGTAAAAATATTTGAGAAATTTAAATTATTTATTTAAATTGTTTATTTAAATCATTCCATCAATAACGACATCAGTAGCAATCGCCAATCTAGTTAAACCCCTAAACCCAACAAAATTTGTTTGATCTCGATTCTATCCATTAAACATTTTCCAAAAACTTTAACCAACCAGAATCAAATTAAACCCCTAAACCCAACAAACTTTGTTTGATCAAAATATAGTCCAAAATTATAAAAAGAACTAAATCTAAAATACCAAACCCTTATCCGGTTAAGCCCGGTCCAACGCAGAAGAAAGTTCAGAAGGATCGAAGATTTGACCAGCGAACAAAAGAGTTCCGGTTTTGTCTTCTCTAATCAAAAAGAGAAATGGATGATCTGCCACAAAATCTATCTTCTTCTTCGGCTCCCACAAACAGCTGCCGGTTACTACTACAACAGTAGTAGCAGCCGCAGCTTCAGTACCTTCTTCATCGATCTCAATCAAAGCTTTCTGGTGTAATGACACATTAAGCTCAAAGTCATTAAAAACACTTGAAGCTTCAAACCCGAATTCGATCTTAAATTTTGGAATTCTGAAATCACCAACATCAACGCGGTATTCCGGAATATGACTATCCAAGAATCCAGGATTAGATGTTATTCTCTCCAAAAGATTATCCAGTTCACCTTTCTTGTCAGGGAGATAGAGATACATCGAAAACTCGCGGTTGGTATCATCACGTCCTTGTCGATAAGGAAGGCGTAGGACTTTGAAACCATCATAAGCCTCTATGAATTGTTTCTCATAGCTTCTCATGAAAGGCACAGAGACTGATTTGCCATTGAGAAGGTGAAATGGTTTATCTCTTGTCATGGACTTATCGAATGCCTTTTCCCAAGCTCCCTTGAAGTACAAGGCGTTTCCATATATCCAATTAGTTAGGCTTGTAACAGATCCACGAGGAAGAATTTCTTTGATGAGATCATTGGTGTGACGTGAAGCCCACGTATTTACGTCCAGACGCACTTCTTCAGCCTTCAAAACAACAACACAAAATCCATAAACCCTAAACCACATAATAGAAAACAACCAAATATCACAGAATAAAAAGTGCAATAAGTACATAACTCTTGACCTAATCTAATCAAGCAAATTTGAAATCGAAAAGCTATATATTTATTTAGCATAAAAATTGACAAAAATCTTCTCATTCTGAACCTAATTATCTAATCAAAGCATATTATATTTGAAATTGAAAAGTAGAGAAATCAGAAACTAACCTTGTGTCGGAAATCAACTTTAGCGAAACTAGCCTTGAAGAAGTTCAGAAACAGATCTTCCCAGTCGGGGTTACACGAAAGCGATTGCTCCATCCACACTCCATTAACCGCCGCAATTTTGGGCCCGCCTGTTTCACTTCCGTCTTTGAAGACGACGGAAGCGAGTTCGTGGAAGATGGCGTTGGTCTCTTCGGTAGAAGAAGACTTAAGAAAAGAGAGGATGAAAGATCTTAATGTTTTGTTGTCGGTGTTGGCAGCGGTCACGGTGAGAACGGCGTTGATGGATGCCGGAGAGAAGACACAGTTTGAGTTTTTGGCTACGGCAGAGATTACTTTCCCCACAAGTAACAGAGAAACCTCGTTTTGGTTCTTCATCGCTTCTTGCATATCAATCTTTTGCTTTTTATTCGTCTTTGAGAGAGAGGGATCTGCGGTTTCTGATGTGCTAAGTTCTTGGTTCTTTCTTTTTGAATCCATATTGTAAGTTTTCTTCTGTGCATATATTCAAATACATGTGAATCTTATATAATAAGACAAGGTTTTTTTGTAAGAAGCTCTATTATCATGACATTTGACATTTTTTTTTATGATATGTGGCATATACATTACTTAAATATTTATTCTCTACAAAACTTTATTAATATGACATTTAATATATACACTAATATCTCAACATTTAACCAATTAAATACACAAAAGTTTAAATACAAAAATATATATAATGCTATAAAATATCTTAGAA
>Ga0041059_1001254_pt1 | contig 20282 bp, 19 predicted proteins | sample AraColnosormetaG_FD_56232 | JGI IMG/M metagenome (GOLD analysis project Ga0041059, IMG submission 56232) | Arabidopsis roots microbial communities from North Carolina, USA - Col MF nosort | ecosystem: Host-associated > Plants > Roots > Unclassified | place: USA: North Carolina | collected... | reverse complement strand
ATGTAAAATTTTATTCCATCAAAAAGCTTTTGTACAATGAATGCAACTGTTTGTTTAGAATATAGCAGAGGAAACTGAAATTACAAAACTGAGACAAAAATTCAGAGTGGTTGTGGGGAAGAATGAGGCTGCCTCATGGAAAACCATAGCTGCATACAGTCGTTGTAGTTATGATCTCCCGTGTCTCGGATTGAGCTGATTCGATTGCGAACAGTTTTGTCGATGAGTTTGATGAGCCGGTTTGTAGGTGAGCTGATTTCTCCATGCCGTCGTGCATTCCTTTCTCGCCAGATATGGTAGATAGAGGCTTGAAAGACGTACCGGAAAAGGAAGAGGTGGTCCCGTGGCAGATTTGAGGTACAGAGCAAAGTGAAGAGGCGGTTCCAGTCCCGGGAGTAGTTGGTGGACAAGAGCCGTTGCGTAAGAGCTTCCCAAACGTAAGAGGTGTATTGGCAGGAGAAAAAGAGGTGATCTCGTGTTTCCTCAGCATTGTTGCAGAGCGTGCAGGTGACTAGTTGACCAGAATTCCAAGCTTTGATGCGATCGCCTGTGGATAGTCTATTCTGAACTGTGAGCCACAAAAGAAAAGAGTACTTGGGCGTTGAATAAGGGAACCATACGCCCTTGTACCAATTCTGTTGTGGCTGATGCGTTCTGACATTATTCCAAGTAACCTTAGTTATGAACCGCTTGTTGAAATCATTTTTCAAGGAACGCCAAAGTGAGATATCAGGGCCCGCTTCTCGTTCTTGTTGTTGTAACCGTTGGATTTCTGCGTTTATTCTATTGTAGATGGCAGCCCGATGTTGACGGTGTTGATGGGTTCGCAAGACAGTTTCCAGATTTGTTTCGAGTGGTATTCCCAAGTCTATGACCCGACGAGTACCCGTTATGTCCAAGAGCCGGCCCAGATGTGACCAGTGATCGTACCAGAAAGAAGTGGAGCTTCCGTTCCTCACTTCCACCTTATGCATTGATTTAGCCAGCTCTCTGTATTTTAGTAACTTTTTCCACATCCAAGAACCCAAACTGGATCTTTCATTTGCAGACCAAAACGTTCCTTTCCGAATAATAAAAGTCCAAATCCAAGTCACCCATAGTGATGGCTGCGTAGAGAGAAGTCTCCATATCAGCTTTAAACAACTGACCTTGTTTGCTTCAGCAAGTGATTTAATTCCCAGCCCACCCTCTTTCTTCGGTTGACAGATTGATGACCATGCTATCTTAGCTTTCTTGGGGTTGAGAACAGGGCCAGACCACAAGAAAGCAGAGCAGAGTTTCTCAATCTCTCTTATACAACCTGCAGGTAGACGATACGCTGACATCCAAAAATTCGCAATACTGACGATGACGGAGTTGAGAAGCGCTAGCCTTCCCGCATAAGATAGAGACCTGGCCGTCCAGGAGCTGATTTTTGTTTTCACCGCTTCTATAAGAGGAGAATAGTCTGCAGTAGTCATCTGCTTTGTTAGTAATGGAAGCCCCAAATATCTAACCGGCAATTGACCATTGGCAAATGGGAAACTAGAGAGAGTTTGGACTCGATCCGAAGCAGAAACTCCTGCAAGATAAATAGTAGACTTTTCTAGACTGATTTGCAACCCTGATCGACCTGCAAACTCTTTGAAGACGTTAATGACACCCTCAATTGACCACTGATGGCCATCAACAAACACCATAAGGTCATCAGCAAAACACAAATGTGTCAAACCAATTTTCTCGCATTTTGGATGATAGCCAATATTTCTATGAACCGCTGCTTCATCAATCATATGTGAGAGCACATTCATGCAAATAACGAAAAGATAGGGTGAGAGTGCACAGCCCTGCCTCAAGCCTCGTGAACTACCAAAAAACCCAGCCAACTCGCCGTTAACTTGAACCGAGAAAGTTGCTGTGGAAATACAGAGCTTGATCCAATGTCTAAACGTTTCTGGAAAATTCAACGCTTCAAGAGTATTGAGCAGAAATTGCCATTGAACAGAGTCAAAGGCTTTGGAAATGTCTATTTTCATAGCGCACCTTGGAGTAACTGATTCCTTATGGTAGTCTTTTACCAATTCTGTTGCTAGGAGAACATTTTCCATCAAGAGTCTTTCTTTAACAAAAGCAGACTGATTTTGCAGAATAAAACTAGGCAGCAAGAGTTTTAATCTGTTAGCAAGAATCTTAGAGATCACCTTATATAACACATTGCAGCAAGATATAGGGCGATAATCTTTCATCTCAATGGCTTCGTCTTTCTTCGGAATGAGTGCTAAAATGGTTGCATTGAGTCCTTTTGGGAGGAAGCCTTTGACAAAGAAAGATTGTATAGCAGCTATGAAATCTGGACCAGTTAATGACCAAGTTGCTTTGAAGAACTCACTTGTGTAACCATCCGGACCTGGGGACTTATTATTTGGCATAGCGAATAAGACCTTTTGAATTTCTTCTCCCGTGACTTCTCTCGTGAGTATATTCTGATCAGTTACCGAGCATCTATAAGACATCAAATTACGGAGGTCTTCAACAGATATACCATGAAAATCTCCTGATTGGCGGTTAAGAAATTCGTTGAAAAACCGTTCCGCTTCTCCCTTAATTTCCTCACTAGTCTGCAACGTTTCAGCATTTGGACCCCGAATCTCGCGTATCGAGTTTCTCATTTTACGCACCTGCGCTGCCTTATGGAAGTATGAATTATTACCGTCTCCTACATTCATCCAGTGGAGTTTGGATTTTTGCTTTAAGAAGCCTTCTTCCAACTCCGAAAGGTGAGTCCAATCAGTGTAAGCCTTTAACTCCTCTGCAATTGTTTCCTGCGACGGATTCGCCAAAGTAGTAGCTTGTTTTTCACAAAGTAAAATATGAGCTTCCCTCGTTCTCTTAGGTAGATCTCCCAATTTTTCCTTTCCTAGTTCCCGTAAGTGCGGCTTTAAAGTCTTCAGTTTCTTTGAGAACCTATATAACGCTGAGGTGGAAACATAAAGAGGAGCTGAACTCGCCCAATGACTCTCTACAACAGGTAGAAACTGGGGTAGCTTTGTCAACACATTAACAAATTTAAACGGTTTCCTGCCTCCAGTTGCCGCAGCTTCCAACATTAATCTGCCCTGAGAATGATCAGAACAACCACCGGTTTCGAAAACGTTGTATGAATGTGGATAAGCAGAACACTAGGAATCGTTGACCAAGCATCTATCAAGTTTTTTGCAGACCAAACCCTCTTCTCTTTTGTTACACCATGTGAAACGTGAGTCATGATATCCAAGGTCAGAAAAAGAGCAATATCTTACAATCTCCTGAAAATCTCTCATCCCTGGAGGAGTGTAGGGAGAGTTATCATAGTTTGAATGCTCTCCACCTTCAAGAATTTCATTGAAATCACCACAGAGAATCCATGGTTTGTTACGAATCAACGGCGAGTCGTGATGAGAGCGAATATCTTCCCACAAAATACGTCTCTCCTCCACAAAATTTGAAGCATAAATAAAAGAACAAAAGAATTCTTCTTCTTTACCTTCCAACAGAATCGAACATGTTATCATTTGACTACTCTTAAATACCGGAGTTAGTCGAGCATTGTCCCTCCAAACAACCCAAATGCGGCCTAACCGATGTGATTCATAATTAGTTATAGACGACCAACCACTAAAAATAGACGAAAGTAGTTCAGCTGATCTGCCCTCCTTGACTCTCGTCTCCAGAAGACAACCAAATTGCATAGAACTGTGATTCACCCAACTTTTGATAATGGAATGTTTAGAAGATTTATTTAGACCACGGACATTCCAAAAGAAACCCGACATAAAAATTATTTCTTTTTATGAGCCCTATGACCTGAAACACTAGGGTTACCCTTCGTGTTTTGATTCGCAGAGCTTTTGACCACCTTATGCTGAGACTTTGAGATTCGTGGGATGTACGGACGAGTCCCTTGAACACCAACTGAATCTGAATTATCATTTAATTGTTGGGAGAGAACAACAATTTCTCCTTCCTCATGACCGTTTGTGTCAGCCGTGTCCTCCTCCACTGCTAGGACATCAAAACGAGAAGGAGACGCATGATTAACTACTTCTTGAGGTTGAGGACTCCTCTGCCTGCCTACCTTAGCAGGCGATACCGTGTGCCAGGGACCTTCGTCCTTCAAATTTTCCTCGTTTTCCTCTGCAACTTCCTTTCCCTTATTCTGTAAAACAGTCGGATTCTTCATTGGAACTTTCTGAGTGTGAGAATCACCGTTTAGCGTTTTTGTCAAAGTAGCCGAAGGAGATTTCGATAGTATTTCGAGAGGTTTTTCTTTCATGAGAGGAGGCTCTGTTTTATCCTCTGTTTCTATCTCCGTTGGTGTGGATAGCTGATTGGGTGATGGACGCGTTAGACAAACCTCTTGTATATGTCCCCACTTAGAGCATGAAGAGCATCTCGGCGGCAACCAAGGATACTTATATTCGACCATTGCATCAACGCCAGTTTCAGATTTAAAGCGGAATTGTTTTGGCATTTCCTGTGTTAAATCTGCTTCTACAAATACCTTAGCTTCCTCAAAACTGTTGCACAGAACTGTGTCAGGGTGAAGCTTTTTTGGTTCCCCAATAGGACTTGCAAGAAAACTCAGACCCTTCCAAGTAAACATTGAGCGTGGAACATTTTTAATGGTGATCCACATTGGCATTGTTTTAATTTCTGGCTGAGCATCCTCAGCAACCGGGGACCATTTAGAAACGATCATAGGCATGTCAGCTATGTTCCACATTCCTCTGCGAAGAACCCTAGCTCGGACTGAACTCTCTCTGATTCGGAATTTGATTGTTTTAGTGTCTACCACATATGCGTCAATCTTTACCGTCTTGTCTCCAAGTGGCCAGATCTTGTTCACAATAACGTGAACTTTTGCAATATGCGGAGATATTTGTGGAAACCGCCCTATGAGCAAATCATCCCACAATGGTGTTGAATCTTCAAAGATTTCATTTGGGACTTGGACAATCGAATCACCGTTGACCATTGTTACGTTGAATTCATGCTTCGAAAGGGTTGGTCTATTCTGAACAATTGATGAGTATGATGGTTTGGTCGTTTCTGGGGAAGCTTCTGAACTTTTCGATGTGCTCTCCACCACCATCGCCGTCGACATGATGGGGGAAGACGGCGGAAAAGCCGCCAGATCTGCCAGATTGGGACACACGGTAGTGAAACCCTAAATCGCCTTCAAAATCGCCCTGCCACGTCAGCCCTAATTTTTTACCTTTGATTGATTGGTCTATGATTAGTTTGCCGCTGAAAAAATCAACAAAATATAATGTGTCAGTGAATAACATGATTTTTCTTTTTAATCAAAAAACATGATCTTTGTATACTAATTCTGAAACTTAATTATATATATTCGATCCAATCTAGTAAACTAGTTTATAGGACGGGATCCAAACGAAATACTTATCCACGAAAGAAACCTTTATATATCTTTGTGCTCGAAAGTTTTCTCATTCGTTATTTTGGTGGCTGACTACTAAATGAAGATATACCAAATGATTTTTCTTCACTCAAGCAATTTAAGCACATAGACAAAGTAAGATCATCTGGCGATAAACCATACATTCGTGGAGGAAATATTCCTACACATGACGAGTCTCCTGAACATATACAACTATTCAACACCAGATTGATTATTTCCACGATCATTATTTAATTTTCTACCCGGAGTTGACTTTTGTATATTTCATTCCAACTTATACATGAGGTATCTCTCAGTTCCATATCTTTTGCAGTTTTCCCTAAGCAAGTCTTTGTTTTTTCTTGAGTACTAGAGAAACCGGATAGTGATCGAGAGAGAACATGAAGATTCACCTTTTGTTGGCCATGATTGGAACCTTTGTCGTTATAATTGGAGCCCAGGATCAAGAAGGTAATGATATATACCATCTCTTTCTTGTTTATAAATCAATCCTTTGACTTGTGATATGTTATATAAGAATGTATCAATATCACTTTTCCCATTTATTGCTTTTATATTTGAACAGGTTTCATCAGTTTAGATTGTGGATTACCTAGTGACGAATCTCCTTACGATGATTCGTTTAACGGATTAACATTCACATCGGATTCCACTTTCATCCAAACAGGAAAAATTGATAGTGTCGATAAAGATCTTAACATAAACTTATCAAAACAATATTTGACTCTTAGATACTTCCCAGAAGGAAAACGTAATTGTTATAGTCTTGATGTCAAGCGTGGCACAACTTATCTCATCGTGGTTAGCTTTGTATATGGAAATTATGATGGTCTTAACCGTGATCCAAACTTCGATATCCATCTTGGTCCCAATAAGTGGAAAAGAATAGATTTGGATGGAGAGAAAGAAGGTACAAGAGAAGAGATCATACACAAAGCCAGGTCAAACTCTTTGGATATTTGTCTTGTTAAGACAGGAGAAACTTTGCCAATAATTTCAGCCATAGAAATACGGCCACTAAGGAATAATACGTATGTTACACAATCTGGTTCGCTGATGATGTCTTTCCGGGTTTATCTTAGCAATTCAGATGCATCTATAAGGTAAGTCAATCTATTTGAAGCATTCAATGTGACGTTTTTCTTTTGAATAAAATTTAACATTATTCTTTTAAAAAATGTGAGGTTTTTCTCTCTTTTTTTTTCTGGAGAAGATATGAATGAGGGGATATGTTGACTTTACTTGTGTTAAAAACATCATTGTTGAATGATGTGTTCAAAATTTTAAGACTCCAACGTAACTACATTATGCCAAAACTATATGGCAAGTCATTGTAACAATTGAACAAAGAACTAAGAACAACGAACTAGAAATAAAAGATACTAATATGAGCTAAGAAAACAAATTTTTTTTTTCTTTTTTTTGTTCACAATTAAAACTAAATTAATTAATTGAAAGAAAATAAGCAAGAACCAAACAACCAAATCAAACATACAAAAGACTAACATTATTGTAAATCAAACTAAACAAGCAACGATAAATGAAATTGAATGATTGAATTCATTATTAAAAAAACGAGCCAAGGTGATTGACTCGGATAGTTGCCAACTAACTTAGTTTTTGGTATCTTAGTTTCATAGACTAGTATTTGGCTAATACAATTTACTTATTAATTTATGTGGCTAATAAAATTTATTGTAGGTATGCTGATGACGTCCATGATCGTATTTGGTCTCCATTCAACGGATCTTCACATACACATATAACAACTGATCTCAATATAAACAACTCAAATGCATATGAGATTCCAAAAAATATACTCCAAACTGCTGCCATACCAAGAAACGCCAGTGCGCCGCTGATTATTACGTGGGATCCACTACCCATTAATGCGGAGGTATACTTGTACATGCACTTTGCGGAGATTCAAACCCTTGAAGCCAACGAGACGAGGCAGTTTGACGTTATCTTGAGAGGAAACTTTAATCATTCAGGATTTAGTCCAACCAAGTTAAAGGTATTTACATTATACACAGAAGAACCAATGAAATGTGGTTCAGAAGGTTGTTATTTACAGCTAGTAAAAACACCGAACTCAACTCTGCCACCTCTGATCAACGCTATTGAGGCATACAGTGTTATCGAGTTCTCACAATTGGAAACAAGTCTTAGTGATGGTACGTACCTCTCAGCTTTCAATATTACAGGAATGTAACTTATATTATAAAGTATAAGCTATGATATTGATTCTTACATTATATTATAAAGTATGATATTGATTGTTACGTTCTCTTAATAATTGTGTCAGTGGACGCTATCAAGAACATCAAAAATACTTATAAGCTGAATAAAATCACTTGGCAAGGAGATCCATGTCTCCCTCAAGATTTGTCGTGGGAAAGTATTAGATGCACCTACGTAGATGGCTCCACTTCACCAACAATCATTTCCTTGTAATGTCATTCACAAACTTACTCTTTAATTTAAAATTTAAATATCTAAATATTTTGTATGTGTTTTTGTATTATTAGAGATTTGTCGAAAAGTGGATTAAATGGGAGTATACCCCAAATTTTACAAAATTTCACGCAATTACAAGAACTGTAAGTATCTCTACTGTTGATCACCTGAACCAATAATGATTTATTTGGACAGAATATGTAAGACAATTTCTTTTGTTTGTGCATATAACCACAGGGACTTATCAAATAATAGCTTGACTGGACCGGTGCCTATCTTCCTTGCCAACATGAAAACGTTATCTTTAATGTAAGCTATCTAAAAAGCATAAATGAACATTTTGACCTGCGTATGTATGTATATATAATGGTTATCTTTGTCTCAACAGAAACTTAAGTGGGAACAATCTCAGTGGTTCAGTTCCTCAAGCTCTTCTTGACAAAGAAAAAGAAGGACTTGTGTTAAAGTAAGATTTCCTTTTCCATAGAGGGAATGCATTTACTAATCATATAGTAACAAAGTAGAGGAACTTCATTTTTGGAGACTATTTAACTGCTAGATCTTTCTTAATTAAGAGAGTTCATGTCGATTAAATTATCGCAAAATATGGTACCTGACAGTTCGATTATTGCCTTTCCTATGCAAGCTATTTACAATTTCAAAATATGTCATATTCATTGTAGACTTGAAGGAAATCCAGATTTGTGCAAATCCAGTTTTTGCAATACCGAAAAGAAAAATAAATTCTTGCTCCCGGTTATTGCATCAGCTGCCTCTTTGGTTATTGTAGTTGTGGTTGTGGCTCTTTTTTTTGTCTTCCGAAAGAAGAAGGCCAGCCCTTCAAGTAAGTTATGAGCCATTAATAATTTGTTTACCTGCTATAAAGCAATGCATATAGTTAGCATATAACCAAATATACTATCATATGTAGATCTACATGCTCCACCAAGTATGCCTGTATCGAATCCCGGGCACAATAGTCAATCAGAATCATCATTCACATCGAAAAAAATTAGGTTTACTTACTCTGAGGTTCAAGAAATGACAAATAACTTCGATAAAGCTCTCGGTGAAGGAGGATTTGGAGTCGTGTATCATGGTTTTGTTAATGTTATTGAACAAGTAGCAGTTAAATTGCTATCACAATCATCTTCTCAAGGCTATAAGCATTTCAAGGCAGAGGTACCCTTTTTCTAGTAATTCTCAATAGATATCCAATTGATTTGTATATCTCTAAGAGTGTTGGATGATGGATGATTGGTTAGGTGGAACTCCTTATGAGAGTTCACCATATAAATTTGGTGAGTCTTGTTGGGTATTGTGATGAAGGAGAACACTTGGCTCTTATTTATGAATACATGCCAAATGGAGACTTAAAGCAACATTTGTCAGGTAATATCACATATATAATTGTTTTCTTAATAAAACCTAACCATGATATAATTTTTTTTTCTGAATAATTAAAGATCATAACTAAATTGATATGAAGTGTGTTTAATTGATACAGGAAAGCATGGCGGATTCGTCCTGAGCTGGGAAAGTAGACTAAAAATAGTTTTGGATGCAGCACTAGGTATTCATTAAACTTTAAGACAAATGTTTAGTTAATAATTACAGCTTTTATGGGTATTAGTATGGCCTCGACCGGATCAGAAAGGAACCATATGATGATATCGAAATTAATCTCCATTTTCCAATAAACGATGGTATTAAATTTAATATGTAGGATTGGAGTATTTACATACTGGATGTGTACCACCAATGGTTCACAGAGATATCAAAACTACGAATATACTTCTAGATCAACATCTCCAAGCTAAATTAGCTGATTTTGGGCTTTCAAGATCTTTTCCCATCGGAAATGAGAAAAATGTGTCAACTGTTGTTGCTGGTACTCCTGGATATCTTGATCCTGAGTGAGTATAACTTCATATGTTAGTTCCAAAATCACCATTCCTTTTTTTTACTTTACAATCACAACAATTTCTTGTTTTGCAGGTATTATCAAACAAATTGGTTGACAGAAAAGAGTGATATATACAGTTTCGGAATTGTACTGTTAGAGATAATTTCAAACCGTCCTATAATCCAGCAATCCCGTGAAAAGCCTCACATAGTGGAATGGGTCAGTTTTATGATAACAAAAGGAGATCTTAGAAGTATTATGGATCCAAACCTCCACCAAGATTATGATATTGGTTCTGTCTGGAAGGCCATTGAATTAGCAATGTCATGTGTGAGTCTTTCTTCTGCAAGACGACCAAACATGTCTCGAGTTGTGAATGAATTAAAAGAATGTCTTATATCCGAAACCTCTAGGATAGGTGAGGGACGAGACATGGAATCAAAAGGTTCAATGGAATTCAGCAGAGACATTTATAATGAGGTAATACCTCAAGCTCGCTAGCTCGTCAAAATTTATTCTTGCTGGTTTTTCTTCTCATGAATATTCAAATTTGTGTGTTTCAAGAGTGTCTTTCGCCAATAATAACTAAGGCTTTCACTAATAACATGTAATACTGATGTTGAATTGTCGTAGTGTGATATATATTTTGTGAAATACATATGGTGAAATTTATTGAAATTATTTCATGAATTTGTAACCCACAACTAATTCTCGTCTTTGTTTCTATCTCAAGAAATGCATTAGGTTGTTCCCACTTTCGGTATTTTGAAAACCAAAGGAAGAGTTGAATATACCAAAACTTATGTATTTCCTTCAAAACTTAAGAGCTGTTTATATTTCCTTCAAAAGAAGATAAATAAAGAAGATATAAATGGTCTAATAAACCAAAAGTTGGTCAAAATTTAGTCTAAATATAAAACATGAACGTATAGAACTTGTTTACAAGCGTATATCTCGTTGATCCTGAGTTTAATAAGATGTATAATAGTAAATGTTACGAAGAACTCCAATAATGAAATATCACAAGACAGATTTATCTTGTGGAGAGGGTTCATCATGTAAATGTTTTTTTTTTTTTCACCATGTAAAGTTGGTAATTCTTGTTGTATATTGTTTTAACGAAGACACACTTCGACCTAGTCTAGTACACAACCAGTGGAGATTTAAAACAACATCTATCATTCAAATTGGACAAAGAAATAACCGAATCCAAGGAACCTTGCATTGGATTTAGGATTTATGACAAAAATTCTTCGCAAAATGTTTCCACGCCAACCTCTCTATAAATAAAGGGCCACAAGAACATGCATGAGTGAGAAAAATACATTTTCGAGGCGGGAAAGATAGACTAAATTTTAATTTTAATTGTAATTCATAGCTTGAAATTTTAAAATTATACAGCTACTTGGCTCCTTTATCAAACAACGTGCAAAAGTATAGTGATTTTAAGACCACGATTTTTTGTGCCACTAGAGACGTGCTTGCATCTTTAGAAATGGACATTTTAATTTTATGGGAGAACTTTCCACAACCCTAACTGTTGAATATATGTTCTAAATGCTAATTTTATCCAAGTTTGCCTCTTTTATTTATTTTTGTATCCTTTTAAACTCTTTTTATTCGTTCATATATGTTTCCTTTCCGGCTGCTACATTTCAAGAGGTCGAGCAGACCATAACTCTATCATTTATCTTAGTTAATTCATATACATAGGAACCTTGGTAGCTTCATCTTTCAAAATGGAGGGTCATCGAGGATTATTGTTGGCACTGATAGTCAACATTTTTTCCATTGTACACCTTGTTCATGCTCAGAATCCGGAAGGTAGTGTATCGATTCATTGTAGACTTTATACATGAAATTCTGTTTACATCAGAAAATCCACATTTCAGATCTCAAATTTCTAATACTTTCTCTCTCTTTCTAGGCTTGTATACATACAATTCTGTTTACATCATTTATCTTTCAGAAAATCAATTTTTCAGATCTCAAATTTCTAATACTTTTTTGCTCTTTCCCTTGAGGCTTGTGGCCTGTCGTGTCAATTTTGATTCCTTTAAACAAAAACAAAAAAAAACTCCACCTTACAGTTGTCATGTGGTTATATGTAACTTGGCAGGATTTATCAGCTTGGATTGTGGTTTACCCGCCAAAGAGTCTCCTTATACCGAAAGCACAACAAGCTTGGTATTCACCTCTGATGCAAATTTTATCTCAAGTGGGATTAGTACTAAACTCCCAAAACATGATGACTACAAGCCATATAATTTCTTAAGATATTTTCCTGACGGAACACGACATTGCTATGATTTAAGTGTAAAGCAGGGTACTAATTATCTGATCAGAGCTAGCTTCGTATATGGGAATTATGACGGTCGTAATATTATGCCCAGATTTGATCTGTATATAGGGCCTAATATATGGGCAGTAGTGTCGGAGTTGGACCTATACAGCCCAGAGGAAGAGATCATTCACATGACAAAGTCAACTTCTTTACAGATTTGTCTTGTCAAAACAGGACCAACTACACCTTTCATATCAACTTTGGAGCTACGGCCTTTGAGAAATGATAATTATATTACTCAATCTGGTTCTTTGAAGCTCATGCAGCGGATGTGTATGACCGAGACTGTTAGCACACTACGGTAAGTCAACTAAATCTGGTGATATTATTTGCCCAAAAAAGTGAACACATCAAAGTATATATATATTTTTTTTTTACTCCTCTCGCTAATGCAAAGCATGTGCCAGGTATCCTGATGATGTCTATGATCGTCTCTGGTATACAGATGGTATATACGAAACAAAAGCAGTAAAGACAGCTCTGAGTGTCAATTCTACTAATCCATTTGAACTACCCCAAGTCATAATTAGGTCAGCAGCTACGCCCGTAAATAGCAGTGAGCCAATAACCGTTGAATACGGTGGATATTCCTCCGGTGATCAAGTCTATTTGTATCTACATTTTGCCGAGATCCAAACCCTAAAAGCCAGCGATAACAGGGAATTTGATATTGTGTGGGCTAATAATATTAAAAAGCTGGCTTATAAACCTAAGGTATCACAAATAGATACCTTACTCAACACATCACCGAATAAATGTGATAATACATTTTGCAAAGCGTTCCTAGTGAGGACTCAAAGGTCAACTCTACCACCACTACTTAACGCCTATGAGGTCTACATTCTTGTGGAGTTTCCATACTCAGAGACACATCCCGACGATGGTATGTTTTCCAATCTAATAAGTATTTATTTTTATACTGATTAAAATCTCCAATCCCTTATGTGTTACTCTTAAGGCACTACTATAACGTTACTTCTACACCAGTCGTTGCTATCAAGAAAATCAAAGCCGCTTATGGATTGAAGATAATCAGTTGGCAAGGAGATCCTTGCCTCCCTAGAGAATATAAGTGGGAGTATATAGAATGCAGCTACACCAATAACTCTATTCCCCCAAGAATCATTTCCTTGTATGATCACTTTCTCTAATAACCCTTTGCAGCTGAAAGCATTGTCTCTTAAAGTATATTTTATCATATAAACAGAGACTTATCAAACCGTGGGTTAAAAGGGATCATAGAGCCCGTCTTACAAAACTTAACCCAGCTTGAAAAACTGTAAGTGTGTTCTTCGTAATTAGTAGCTGTACCTGTAGTTGAAAAGCTTTTTCTGTCATAAGTTATGGCACCCGTTTTGTAGTTAGCTGACAGTTCTGTGTATCTGTGAATAATTGCATGGACTAATTGCATTCATTTGTAAATCATAGTGTCCTATGATCTGCAACACGGCCTTTATTTGTTCTGTAACTATGTTTTTGCATATCGTATGGAAATATGCAACGTTGTTCTATAGTTAGACTAACCAAGTGACTTTTTGTATAAATTTTAGGGACTTATCAATTAACCGTTTATCCGGCGAAGTGCCTGAGTTTCTGGCCAACATGAAATCATTGTCGAACATGTAAGTTGTTTCTATACAATATGAGATTCCAACTTAAAACCAATTGGCAATGAGTGGATTGACACATATCTCTTATACACTAGATCCTTTGCCCCTTTCCAATGTGCGATATTGTTATACCTAGCTACCAGTTTCCTCCAAAATGAGCTAATTGACAACTATTTGCTTCATAATTTTAAAACATATTCTGGCTAAATATTTACATGTACCCTTTATCTGCCTTGATAGAAACTTAAGTTGGAATAATCTAAAAGGTCTGATTCCTCCAGCCCTTGAGGAGAAAAGAAAGAATGGACTTAAACTAAAGTAAGTTTAATTAAAAAAAAATCAAATTTATGCATCTCCGTCCCATCATTTCTACTTGGTGTTTCTCCATGACACTTTTGCTTTGTACGTAGTACTCAAGGAAATCAAAATCTATGTCCTGGGGATGAATGCAAAAGAAGCATCCCAAAATTTCCTGTAACAACTGTTGTGTCGATTTCTGCAATTCTGCTTACTGTAGTTGTGCTACTTATTGTTTTCATTTACAAAAAGAAAAAGACGTCAAAAGGTACTTACAAGATGAGATATTCTACAATATCTATATAATGATCATTAGTAATTGTACCTCATTTTTCCAATACAGTTCGTCACAGATTACCAATTACTAAATCTGAAATCTTAACCAAAAAGAGAAGGTTTACATATTCAGAAGTCGAAGCAGTGACAAATAAGTTTGAAAGAGTTATAGGAGAAGGAGGGTTTGGAATTGTGTATCATGGTCATTTGAATGATACTGAACAAGTAGCTGTTAAACTTCTCTCTCATTCATCAACTCAAGGCTATAAGCAATTTAAGGCAGAGGTACTTTTAGCTTGCTTTGGAACAAATCCACACAGTATAATTTTTATTAATAAACCAATATGGCCTATGAATTATGTGCTTTCATGGTTGATCAGGTAGAACTGCTTTTAAGAGTCCACCATACAAACTTGGTAAATCTTGTTGGATATTGTAATGAAGAAGACCACTTGGCCCTTGTCTATGAGTATGCAGCTAACGGGGACTTAAAGCAACATCTTTCAGGTAAATATGTATTCAACCAAATTGTTTAGAAAAGATAATGATCCTTTGTCAGATTTTGATGGTACTATACATATTTTCATATTACACTGGTTTACAAGAATTTGACATTAATAACGCGGAACAGGAGAGTCTAGTTCCGCTGCTTTAAATTGGGCAAGCAGACTTGGAATCGCTACCGAGACTGCACAAGGTATATGCTACTTTTTGCTAAGGAGTTACTTTTTTCTTTTATTTTTAACGCAAAGAGCTAAAATTGTTGTTCAAATGGATTTTAACACAACAGGATTAGAGTACTTACACATTGGATGTGAACCTCCAATGATTCATAGAGATGTCAAAACGACGAATATACTTTTGGACGAGCATTTCCATGCTAAACTTGCTGATTTTGGACTTTCCAGATCATTTCCAGTAGGAGTTGAATCCCATGTATCAACAAATGTTGCTGGCACTCCTGGATATCTTGATCCTGAGTAAGTAGATTTGGTATTTATACTAAAAGTTTATTACTTTCTCAATGGTTATGATAGTTAAAATGAGGCTTATTTTGCAGATATTATCGAACAAATTGGTTAACTGAAAAAAGTGATGTATATAGTATGGGCATTGTCCTGTTAGAGATTATCACAAACCAGCCTGTGATACAACAAGTCCGTGAAAAGCCTCATATAGCTGAATGGGTGGGGTTGATGCTTACTAAAGGAGATATTAAAAGTATAATGGATCCAAAACTGAATGGGGAATATGACTCAAGTTCCGTTTGGAAGGCTCTTGAGCTAGCTATGTCATGTGTGAACCCCTCTTCAGGGGGAAGACCAACCATGTCTCAGGTTATAAGTGAACTTAAAGAATGTCTCATTTATGAGAACTCAAGAAAAGAAGGACGATCAGAAGTAGACTCAAAAAGTTCCATTGAACTGTCCACCAGTTTCACCGCTGAAGTGACCCCTGATGCACGGTAACATCTAATAAGAACAACATCTTTCATGTAATTATTTCTTGTATTAAATTTTGATTTTAAACAATTCAAAGATCCAGGCAATGTAAATTAATGGGTTAAATATTGACCAGAAGCTATTTCATACCGAGATTTTTTGTTTAAAGGTTCTACGAAACTTAGGAACCAAATACTCAACTTCTGTATTTTTCACCTTTCTTCTTTGGAGTTGCTACTTCAGTCTTGATATGCATCAAGAAATGTATCTGAAATTTTTTGTTCGTTTGCAAAGCATGATTTTGAATGATAATGCTGGATATTGAAGTAAACAACTTATTATAAAGTTACACAGTAACAATACATCACTCCTGACCATTTATGTTTCAATTTCATGTTGTTATTTCGATCGCACTTCAATCAATCAAAACATTTGCGACTAATTTAATAACCCATAGAGGAATAAATGTTGTAAGCACGTCGTGATCATGGTGACCAATTATCTCGGTTGTGTATGTTCTGTCAACAATCTTTTCATAATCATAAGTCAAAAGTCAACGATCAACCTTAATCCTTGACTTGAAAATGAACAAGAAATATATCAGACAGGCGATATCTGTTTTCTTGTCATAAACACCTAAAATAAATGGAGAGTCTTCAAGACCTTTTGCTAGCTCTGATCATTTTAGCTTTTGCCACTACTTCACATTTCATTCTAGCTCAGCCTGATCCAAAAGGTACACTCTTATAAACACTTTCCTCTTTACAAGTCTTGAAATTTTACATTTTTCGTTTTCTCTTCTATATATTCGACATGATTTTTATGTCGCCTCTTACCAGAATTCATTAACTTGGATTGCGGGTAACACCCTGCGGTATCGCCTTATACCGAACCATTAACAAACTTAACATACCTATCCGACGCTAACTTCACCCAAGGTGGTCAAAGTGGAAGAGTCCAAAAGGTTTGGGAAGAAGCTTATCAGCCATTCACAGTTCTAAGATACTTTCCGGATGGAATACGAAACTGCTATAACTTGAGGGTCACTCCATCCACAAAATATCTTATCAAAGCTCTCTTTCTCTATGGAAATTATGACGGGCTTAACAATGCCCCGATATTCGATCTGTATCTAGGTCCTAACATATGGACAACGGTCGATTTGAAAAGCTCTTTACTTTCTCAAACGGAAGAGATCATACACATCACAAAGTCAAGCTCTTTGGAGATTTGTCTTGTTAAAACAGGGAAGACTACACCAATCATCTCAGCCTTGGAACTAAGACCTTTGAGAGATGACATTTACATTACTCAAATTGGTTCCTTGAAGCTCTTAAAACGCTATTATGCTAGCGATTTTCTCGGTCCTTCGATTCGGTAATTTAACTTTACTTGCTTTACAAGAAACAGAGTTTTGTAATTTTGTTAATACAAATAAAGGTTTGGTAATTGTTGTTTAATATTCAGGTATCCGTCAGATGTATATGATCGTGAATGGAAGCCAATAAGTCTTTCGTTTGGCTTGAATTTCGTAAACACAAGTCTCAGTGTGAACTCTTCCACTCCTTATGAGCTACCACAAGAAGTATCTCAAAGGCAATCATTAACGAAAACGTGACTGAGAAGTTATCTTTCGACTGGTATGTCGATAACCGCGAGGATCAAGCTCTCATATACCTTCATTTCGCTGAGATTCAATCACTTAAAGGCAATGACACAAGAGAGTTCGACATTATATGGAAAGGGAACGATGGAAACATTACCATTTCAGCTTATCGCCCTTCGAAGTTACAGCTAGAGACTCTATACAACACATCGCCTATGAAATGTAGGTTTATGCAATGTACAGTGGAACTTGTTATGACTAAGAGCTCAACTCTCCCACCAATGATCAATGCTATGGAAGCTTACCAAATTATAGAGTTCTCAGATGCAGAAACTAATCCAGAGGATGGTTAGTCAATCTTCACTACTAATGAATTTTCGCGATATTTTTATATGTTTCGGTATATTTATTTTGGTTTTATTTGCAGTCGTTGCGGTCCAGAATATTAGAGCTGCTTATGAATTGAGTAGAATAGACTGGCAAGGAGATCCGTGTGTTCCTCGGTTGTTCAAATGGGAGGGGATAAATTGCAGCTACACAAATACTTCTATTCCACCAAGAATCATTTCCTTGTAAGACTATTTAATAACAGATTTGATTACTATTAAAAATCAGTGTTTAAATCTCTAAAATTGTGTGTTATGTTCTTATAACCAGAGACTTATCATCAAGTGGACTAAATGGGGTCATAGCACCTAGCATACAAAATCTAACACATCTTCAAGAACTGTGAGACAACAATATATATCCTTTTAAACTGCATTTATTTTGTTAGAACCTTTTATATTTATTATTAATTGTTATCGTAATCGATTGATAGGGACTTATCGAATAACAATCTAACTGGAGGAGTGCCTGAATTTCTAGCCAACATGGAATCATTGTTGATCATGTGAGTTTATTTCATGGTAAACAATAAGTGATCATGATTTCTTGCACCAGATTTATGGATGATGTTTATATATATCATAATGTTCTTATCTGTTTTGACAGAAACTTAGGTTGGAATAGCTTAACCGGTCCAATTCCTCGAGCCCTTCACAATAGAGAAAAGAAAGGGCTAAAATTGGTGTAAGATTTCTCCTTAATGGTTTTTTTTGTTCGTGATGATTTTGCGTATTCAATAACATTCTTGTTCTATAGTGTTCAAGGAAACCCAAATCTATGTCTCTCTGGCTCATGCAAGAACACGAAAGTCCTAGTGCCGGTTTTTGCGTCTCTTGCTTCATTGGCGGCTCTTATCGCTTTGTTGGCTCTCATTTTTGTTTTGAGAAGGAAAAAGCCCGTATCAAAAGGTATAAATAAATAGATTCATCAATCAAGAAGTACATAAGGGCTTAATACTCTGTAAAGTTCATGGTATGTAGTAATGGCATTACTTATATGGCCTTTCCATATACAGTTGCTACACGGGAGTTACCAAGAAAGTCATCAATCTTTGCCAAAAAGAAAAAGTTCACTTATTCGGAAGTCGTTGAGCTTACGAATAACTTCAGAAGAGTTCTTGGAGAAGGAGGCTTCGGAGTTGTCTACCATGGTTCTTTGAGTGATACCGAACAAGTAGCGGTTAAAGTTCTTTCCGAGTCATCCGTTCAAGGCTATAAGGAATTTAAGGCAGAGGTATGTCAATATTTTGCACTAGTTAACTGAAAAAAAAACTTGCTGGTATTGAGAGTTTAATATAATATGAAATGGACCCAAAAGGTGGAGCTTCTTCTAAGAGTTCATCACATAAACTTGGTAAGCCTTGTTGGTTACTGTGATGAAGGAGGCCATTTAGCACTTATATATGAGTACATGGCTAATGGAGACCTTAAACAACATCTATCAGGTAATTAAACACTAATTATACTTGACATGTCTTTATTCGTCTTTGAATCAATTAATAATGTCTTTAACTTGTTATAAGGATTTAGCATTTTTATTTACAGGAGAATCTTCTGGACCTACTTTGAAATGGGCTAGTAGACTCAAAATTGCTATCGAGGCGGCACAAGGTTTAATCTTGCTAACTTTAACATTTCCAGTCACCTTTTTATAACATTGTGATGACATTATAAAGTTCTTCAACTTCATATATCTTCCAATCCCTTTTTGGCCTACCAACTTTGCTATAATCACTCACTCAACATGGATACAATTTTTTAACAATAGGTTTAGAGTATTTGCATGTTGGGTGTGAGCCACCAATGGTTCATAGAGATGTCAAAAGTACGAACATACTATTAGATAATCGTTTCGAAGCAAACTCGCGGATTTTGGACTTTCAAGATCGTTTTCTGTCGGAGCTGAAACTCAAGTGGCAACGGTTGTTGCAGGAACACCCGGATATCTTGATCCTGAGTAAGTTCTCTAATTCATAGACAGCTACATAATGTAACTTGAACTTGTTTTTTTCCTTCATTAAGTTCCATAAACTTCAACTTCTTGCAGATATTACCTAACAAATTGGTTAAACGAGAAGAGCGACGTCTACAGTTTCGGAATAGTACTCATCGAAATCATCACAAACCGATCAGTGATTGAACTAACCCGAGAAAAAGCTCATATAGCAGAATGGGTAAAGATTCTTATAAGCAGAGGAGACATCGAAAAAATCGTCGACACAAACCTTAATGGAGATTACGACTCAAACACAGTCTGGAGGATTCTTGAACTAGCAATGTCATGCGTAAGCCACTCTTCATCAGATAGACCAACCATGTCCAAAGTTGTTAATATACTTAAAGAGTGCTTGCTCTCAGAAAATTTAAGAACAAGACAGATTCATCAAGATAATGACGATGACTCAAAGAACTCAGACTTGACTTTAAATTTCGGAACTGAAGTAACCCCTCTTGCACGCTAGTCTCTTACACGAATCTCTTTTTTTTTTTTTTTCAATTTATGTTAATTATAGAC
>Ga0041059_1001253_pt1 | contig 20283 bp, 19 predicted proteins | sample AraColnosormetaG_FD_56232 | JGI IMG/M metagenome (GOLD analysis project Ga0041059, IMG submission 56232) | Arabidopsis roots microbial communities from North Carolina, USA - Col MF nosort | ecosystem: Host-associated > Plants > Roots > Unclassified | place: USA: North Carolina | collected... | reverse complement strand
AAAAAAAAAAAAAAAAAATTAAACNAAAAAAAAAAAAAAAATAAACAGAGAAAAAATAAAGAAACACTCACCAAAAATCATCTTTAGAACACAAAATAATGGAAAAGGATACTGTAAAATTGCTTCTTTTTCAAATATGATGTATGTGATATCTATTTGTAGGATAATCATGGCCTCATTATTGACTTATTGTACATACGGATATATATAACACAGGTAGTATACAAGTATGAAGGATAATGATTAGTAAAATGTGAAGTACTCTAGTATTATTCTACTATATAATATATAGCCAAAACATGACATTGGCTCACATATATCCAGAACACTCTTCTTATTGTTAGGTTTGTTTATAGTTTTTTTTTCCTTTCATGTTCATTTGTTATCTACGACCATGATAAAAGCTTACAGTAATTAAAGGTGAAATCAAATAGAAAATAGTAGTAAAATATGAATTTCTTGTTTCTCTAAAGAGAAGTAACTAACAACTAAAGTATTAGATATGTGAGGAAGATTCATAAAACGATAGATCTTGTTACAATGAAGCCTCAAGGTCAACTGATACGTAAATAAAATTTAATATTATTAGAGACGTATCTTGTTTGTGCACAAACTAATGTCAAATCACGTCGGCTTCAAATATAATTAGACCGTTCTACAATCACAAATGTATGTATTATAACCAACCATTCTCTCATCGATATTATCCTCGAACTCGTTTAACTTTTTCACCCTCCAACTGTATATTTTTGCGTTGATCGCGGACCGAGAAAAAACAGAAACTGACCCACAAATGACAAATCCTATGCAAATTACATAGAGAGATTGTTAGATACACATATTACGTATATAGTATGTTTCCTATTTGTATGTTAACGTCATTTTTGATATTGATTTGTTTTTTTTCTTACGATTTAAGAGATTTGTGGGAAGATGATGTTTTTTTGTTGGAATTATTGTTATCGTTTAATTTGTTTTACTTACGACTTACGAGATTGGTAAAAAGATGAAAGTTAAATTAAACAAAAATGGAATTTATGAGAGAGAACTCGATGGGGGAGACAAGTGAGTCCCACACGTACAAAGAGGCATAAGATGACTGGTCCTTGTGTGGTCGTGGAGATTCACGTCAATCAGCTAATAGCTTAACCAGGCCTTCAAGCTAACGCCGACGAATCGTCTGCCTTGAGAACCATTATTTAACATCTTGTTGATAATCACTATATTATTTGTCCTAATTACGTATATCATTAGTTAATTACCTTGTCAAATTACACGTCTTTTCAACTTTCCGACATTTTCTTATATGTCATATTTTTAAAATGTTAGTCGGTCTAGATTTGATGTACTTGAATTTTTGTATTGAACAATAAAGATTAAAAAAGGATTTACAATATAGGTTAATCGCATCATGTTTTAAGTGTTAACTGTTGTTAAGCTATTCATAATAAAACAAAGGTGACATTAAAACGCACTACAAACGTAAGAATTTATAAAGGTATAAAATGAAAAAACAGAGGCGTGGGATGACTTTTCCAATAAAGTAAAGACAAGCTAATAGGAAAGTGGTTCGATGAGTTTACTTCTTCGGGAAAGTGGTGTTAAATTATAGACTGCAAATTTGTTAGATGGAAATGAATGAGATTGAACTTAACTAAGTGGCAATATTGTTCTGATTTGTTACTATCAAATAATTATTCCTACAATTTATTTCATAGTTTTCCTGTTTTTTTTTATTAGGTGAATGTTATTAATGTGATTTATTGTTATCAAATACAATCAAATAATGTAAGACTATTCTTTTGACTGTTATATAAAATTAAACGCACTATTTTGTCAAATGTACTTATTTTTTATATTCATTCTATTATGTCTCTGATGCTAATTTTAACCATGCTCAAATTCCAAAATGTATTGACGAGGTTAAAATATGATGAACTCTAAATAAACATTTCAATTTTTTAAAAAATTTAATGTTAAATTATATATATTTTAAATTATACATATCAATGCAAACTTTTTTGAATTTTTTAAAATTAAAATTCTATCTTCTTATATTGAATTGCCACCTACATAATTCTAGCCTCCATCACTTTTGATTGTGCTCAAGCGATTATGAACATTTTTGTATTTCATTTTTGCTTTCTTATTTTCCTTTCATCTTAACATTTCAAATTATTCTACTTTTTCAAGAAATCATATAAATTAGTTTAGCTGTTGCAGTTTTCTTCGGTTTCGGAAACAGTTTCCACTTTTTTTTTAAAAAATGCAAACTTTACTTTATCTCTGAGTCAAATATAAACTTTTCTTTTTTCTCCACTTTAATTATTTCTTGGAGATAAAAAAAATAGCAAAATAACAAAGTTACACAAAAATAAAAGTAACGTCGTAGAGGAGAAACGGCAACAAAAAAGAAGTAACCGTTGTAAAATATTATTGGCTGATTCCTTACGTTTGACCTCTCTCTCCCTTTATTTGTTACATACCTGATACCTCCCTTAATCGCTCTTACACTCTCGTGATTTAGACGCGCGACTAAGCAATTTCCACGGTTAAAAAAGTAAATAATTATCGGAGTTAGTTACTTTCAAACAATTTTTATCCTTTGAAAAAAACCATTTCGATTTATAGAAAAAGATCCTCTAATTTCTCTATTTATTTATTGTAACCTCATAAATATTCTTGAAGCTACGTAAAAGCGAACACTGTGTCAACGACGCTTTGACCGGGGAATAAGACAAAAGTACAAGGGTAAACTCGTCTTTTCAGCTTCGCATACGTATGTACGCAGAAGAGAGAAACAACTCAACCACTTTGTATATTTATAAGCCAAAGAGAATAAAAAGATAGACACAGAGAGATAAGAGAGAGTCTGTGTAATCCTCTCAAAGACAAAGAAGAAGATTATGTTACCCTCAAGAAAAACTAAGAGAGTCTTCTCCTGTGACTTTACTCCGGGAAGAAAACGCCGACGATGTGTTGTTGTTCCTTCCTCTGTTTCTCCGGTACCGGAAAACACAACCGGAGCCGATTTGCTAGATTCAATTCCAGACGATCTTGTTATCTCTATACTTTGTAAACTTGGCTCTACTTCTCGATGTCCTGCTGATTTCATCAACGTTTTGCTGACGTAAGCTTTCACCGGTTATATCTCTTTTTGTCGGTTTTCGGTTCTTGTCTCTCTAATTTTGATTGTGTTTTCTTTTGGGGAACAGATGTAAGAGATTAAAAGGATTAGCTATGAATCCTATTGTGTTGTCGAGATTATCTCCTAAAGCTATCGCTGTTAAAGCTCATAATTGGTCGGAATATTCTCACCGGTTTTTAAAAAGGTGTGTCGACGCCGGAAGTCTCGAAGCTTGTTACACTCTAGGAATGGTTAGTTTCTAAAACTTATTTCATTTTAATTGTTAAGTTTCTTAAATTTTGATATTCATTTCCATTTTCGTGTAGATTCGGTTTTATTGTTTACAAAACAGAGGAAACGGCGCGTCGTTAATGGCTAAAGCCGCGATTAGTTCTCACGCGCCGGCGTTATATTCCTTAGCAGTGATTCAGTTCAACGGAAGCGGTGGTTCAAAGAATGATAAAGATCTTAGAGCCGGTGTGGCTTTATGCGCGCGTGCCGCTTTTCTTGGACACGTCGACGCGCTACGTGAGCTAGGTCACTGTCTTCAAGATGGTTATGGAGTTCCTCAAAACGTCTCTGAAGGTAGGAGGTTTTTAGTTCAAGCCAACGCTCGTGAACTCGCCGCCGTTTTATCTTCCGGTATACAAGCTAGGTCAACGTGGCTTTCTTTATCACAGCCACCACCTCCGGTTGTTCCTAACCATGGTCAACAAACTTGTCCTTTGCTTAGTGATTTTGGATGTAATGTACCGGCACCGGAAACACATCCCGCGAATAGGTTTTTAGCGGATTGGTTCGCTGTTCGCGGCGGAGATTGTCCCGGAGATGGGTTGAGATTGTGTTCACACGCTGGTTGTGGACGACCGGAGACGAGGAAGCATGAGTTTAGGAGATGTTCGGTTTGTGGCGTTGTTAATTATTGTTCACGCGCTTGTCAAGCTTTAGATTGGAAACTCCGGCATAAAATGGATTGTGCTCCGGTGCAACGGTGGCTAGAGGAAGGTGACGGTGGTGAAGGTAACGTTCAGATTGACGGAAATGGTAACGGTGATAATGTTTTGCTTCCAATGAGTTAACGGCAATGTAACGGCTGCTTTGAATAGTAAAAAAAAACGACGAGAGATGAGGTAAACGGAAGCTAGTTTCGTTTTTTTTTTTTTGCTATTAGTAGAAAAGATTAGGATAAAAAATTACTATCGAGTAGAGTAATTTTTGTAATTCCAATCTATTGTAAAGAAGAGTTATAAAATGAACGGCTTTTATTTTTCATGGTATAAATCTTACTTTAGTTTGCATCTTATCTTTGTCGGAGGATCTAATTTTCTTTATTCTTCTTTTTTCATATTCGAATTTTCTTGATTTTGAGTCACAATTTAGTTTTGCTAGTTTCTTTTATCATCTCAATGAGCTGAGGATAAGGTTTTGACTCGTATATATCTTGAGTGTTGAGTTTTTTCTTGTTTCGCCTTAGGTTTCCCTCATGGTTTGCATAATGTCCCTACACCATTTTGAAATCAATCATCTTGCCTTCTAATATCATTTTCATTGTCCCCTTTAGAAATCTATGATTGTCTGACTATTGTGAAGAATGGTCTTTGTATGATCTTAGTCAGTTGAAAAGTTAGGCACGATGGAGAGAATTAGCAATTATATTGACAACCATTACTCCAACATCTTCATGGTTGAGGTTGCTATTGCCGGCAACATGTTCGCGAATTAGACTTTTGCATTCATATATTCAATCATTTTTTGTCCTAATTCATTTGAAGTTTTAAGGCAATGGTGCTCACACTTTACGAAAGATCGCATAGAGCTTCCATATATGTGTATGTGAAATTTCCCCGATCTTCAAGCCTTGAAGGCATACTTATTTGACCTGAGGAAGGCCTTGCAAAGCGTCCATTCATAGAAATATGTAACATCTTTCTCAGGTCCATCAGTCCATGAACACTTCTAGATCATTATTTGTCCTTCTTTCTTAGTAAGTATTAGTGCAAGGCAGTCTTCAAGTTTCTCATCCTTCCATGCGAGGTTAACTTCACAACCGAAGAAGCGAATCTCGAGTTCCAAGTTTGCCTCCGGATAATTGAATGGGTTACACTTACTATCTGTTGATGGTGGTAACTTAATCTTCACCTATTTCCCATGCCCCCTTAAAGTTTTGTTAGGCTTGTAACCGTTGGTCAAGTTTTCTTAAAGAATGTTAGTGTTCTCCTTTATTTCCGATTGTTCTTGTTACTCAATCTAATGGTCTAGATAAAAACGAAAATGTTAGCAAAATGGATTAGAAAAGAATTAGGGGTTAGTAAAAATTAAAGGTTAGGCAAATAATTTTACAGGAAATTATAAATTTAACAATTCGTTTTGACCCCAAAAAAATAAAATATAAATAACCCAGTAATTAACTAATGAGAGTAAAACAAAACCAATCATAAATTACAAAGCCTTCCAGACAAATTTAGATATGTATATGAATCATATACTCTACCGGTAAAATTTCTATTTTCTTCCATCGAATCACCCTCTCAATCGCATGAGGAAAAAAAAAAGCGAACTGACTTAAGATTTCTGTCCAACTTTTTTCTAATGGCCTAGTTCATAAGTAAATGGATAGAAATTGTTCTTTAATATTTATAGAGAACGTTCAATTACACATTTTTCTTGAACTTTTGTAGATCAAACTAACCTATTTCTCTAAATAGTTGGCAATTTGACCTAATAAATTGAAGGAGTTACTACTACTCATTATGGATATATTGACCACACCTAATTCAAAGGGTTTGGACATACTAAATCCGCAGGACAATGATTTATAAACTCATGAACGTGACTTGATAATTGAGATTTAGCTTTCAAGGTAAAGTTATATCTTAAAATTAAATATTGTCGATACTCATACCAGCAGCAGGCAACAGTTCATAATTAAAATAAGTAGTGATTAAACTAAAATTTTTTATGATTTAATGGGTAACAAAGTATCATGGGGTGTGCAATCTATATAGTATTACCTTTCTTTTTCATCATGTAATTCGTGCCTTTTTTTTTTGTTTTCCTTTTTCGTAATTCAATTAGGTAGACCGGGAAAACCTCTACTGCAAATCAAAAATGGATTAACAGAAAGTGAAATTTCTGATTTTAAATAAATAATCGTGGACCCTCTTTGATACGTTATTGTCTCCACAACCACAATATTAGCTGAAAAACACCAATGTTTTATTTTTTGGACCCATCAATCCATCATCATTGGTTTACAATTTGCTTTCAAACCATTATTGCGCATATATACTTTTACCACTAAATGAGGGAACCAAGAGAACACATTTTGTTAATAGATTTCAAAATGTTTCTTTCGTATAGATAATTCAATCTTAAAGTTTGTATTTCAGACGAAATTTGTAGAGTATTAAGTATTAACAACCAAATGAACAGAACAGCATAAATTTTTACATGGATCAATTTTGGTGACGTATCTTATGATTTTATTGTCAGAAAACATTAGAGAGAAAAGCAAATTAGGGAACATAGAGGAGTGTATTAGTGGGAGAGAATGAGGAATTTTGAGGAAAGTGGGATTATAAGAAAAAACTTTAGACCCACCCACAAAGCATTTTTAATCAAATAGTCTTTGAGAAATTAAATAGTGTAAGATATAAAAAGTTGAAAAAAAAAGAATAAAGCAATGCTGCTAAATATAAATATTTTTTTTAACGTAACTATTCCAATTGGTCACAGCATGAACATAACTACATAGGTAACTGAATTAGTAGAGCAAGTATCAAAGATTCAAGTATGCTTGTTTTTTTTTTTGAAGCAAAAGATTCAAGTATGGTTTATAGGTGGAATAAACATAACAAATGGAACAAAAAAAAATATGAAAGAGTTTATTAAAAATTAAACCGTGATTTTTAAAAGTATAGTTATCAAAAATACTTTTCAAAGTGGCCAAACTATTTAACGTCATATATAAATCTAATTTATGTGGATCGAGTCGCGTAAGTGTTTTCTTAAGCTAATCAAACTAGCGCTATGCTTTCATCAACGAATTAAATAGGCTCCTTTTCGTAAAACCCTATGTTTAGGACCAACAAACTTGCATTAAATTAAATTATATATCATGAGTATGTAATTACTGATTTTTAGTCGGTAGAATTGTCTAAATCACCTACCAATATTGACACATTTAATAAGTAGCTTTCGATAGCAAACAAATCTATTGGAACTTTCTGTTCATTTACCTTCTTTTTGGGGTCAGAAAATAAATGTATCAGCTTAATTGAACTTTGAACGATAAAAAGTAGATTCATGGTGAGGGTGGGGTGCTACAAAGAGGTCCAGCCCATTTATTGCTAGTTGTTAGAATTTGCCAGCTTTTGGTTCAAAATGATATACACACATATGTAGTTGTTGCATATTAAGTAGAAAGAGAAATTCAATGTTGTGAATTTTCAAAAAAGTTGTAATAATATATGATACTCGATCCTTATTAACATGTAATATTAGGCCTTGGCTGAACCGGATTGTTCGGATCGGTTTGTTTGGTTTGGGAGAAATTCGGTTTTCAAAAAATCTCAGATCCGTATTAACCTTTTCCGGAATAGATCCATATTAACCTTTACCCGACTCAAAAATTATATATACCTTTTTTTTAAAGACGGATACTAAATGGATAACGGATCAAATACTTGTAACTGGTATATCAGTGCCCAGCAGTCTAGCACTAGTTTAGTTGTAGCCATATATTTGACAGCTGAATAGGTTTGGTCAAATTTTGGCCACGGCATTCCGTAAAGGGAGGCATAAACAGGGTGGAGTTTTTGTTACAGAAAACGTCTTGTTTCTTTATTCTCAGTACAAAACAACACGCAGTTTCTATTCCTATCAGATTTTTGTTTTCTTCTTCATCAACACTCGCTCTGCGCTGCGTTCGAATCCAGAACTCTCTGACCATCCCAAAGCAAAAGCTTCACCGATCTTCCTCGTTTGGTCTCGAATATTAAGGTAAGTTCCATTTTATTGTATGGATCCTAGAAACTTAACCTAGATCTAGATTAAGAACCCAATTTGTGGAAATCAATGCGTCGATTTGATAGAAACCCTAATTTCTGGGTGATTTCCATGGTTAAGCTGTTGGCTTGCATTAAGTAAATAACGAGATGGTTTCAGAAATTTAGGTCACAGAGTCCAATTTATGGATTCAATGCTTCGATTTGATTTTAAAAAACCAATCTTCGGGTTAAATTGAATGTAAGAAGTGTGTGTTTTTGAGTTTGCAGTGAAATATGGGTTTCATAATGGAATTCGCGGAGAATTTGGTGTTAAGGTTAATGGAGAATCCAGAGGAACGAGACAGGAAAGCGAGGGAACACATATATGAGATGCATGAGAGGTGCAAGAAGATTAAGGAGATGTGGGCATTGCCTATTCGTCCTTATGGATTCTGGACATTTGAGCGTCACAATGCTCAGCTTCGTTGGGATCCTCAGATCAGTCAGGTTGCTGGTCGAAGGGATCCTTATGATGATCTTCTCGAGGACAACTACACTCCTCCTTCTTCCTCTTCCTCATCTTCAGACTAATCAAACAATGGTGAGTTTTTAATTGTATGGAACCATTTTGATTCAGCATTTGAATATGGCTTTTCTATACTAGATTACTCTATAGCTGTTTTTGTCTCTGTCATTAGAGAATTTGCGTTGGTCTAGATAGTCAGTAGAGGAACTTGCTTTGGTCGATATGTGATGATTTTGTCTCTGTCAGTAGAGGAATTTGGGTTGGTCGATATATGATTTAACCTTTTTGGGTTGGACGAAATGTTCTGAACATTAGTGTTTGCACTTGCGTCTAAGCTACATATTGATATGTGATCAGTAGTGAATACTTTGTTCGTTACCCGCATTGTGGCTTGGAGCTGACGAGTTTGTACATCTCTTTTCCTTAACATATGTGCTTGGAATCTACAGTCTTTCTTCCTAGTTTTCTACAGTTTCAGCTTCATTTAAGCATAACTATCGTAGCTTCCTATAGGAAATGAGACTTGTATGTTTTTGTTTGTTGCAGAAAGAAGATGTGTTATGCTGTCTGGATGGATGCATGTTTGTTTTCAAGCTATTTTTCTCGGAGTTTGTCCGCTTCTGTTTCTATTTGTTCTTAAGGTGTCTGGGAGCTTGGTACAAAACTCAAATAATAACTTCAAACTTGTTTACGAACGAGAAAGAAATAATGCTCATTGGTTCTTAGTAAAGTTGTTTTGATTCTCCATCTCCTCCATTTTTGATACTGATACAATTTCTCAAAATGTGATAATTTTTTCATGTTCTTCGAAGTTATGTAGCTAACACTACCCATCCTTGTTTAAAAAGATCGAAACACACGTAGTACATTTTCACAGCACCAAGAGATAAAACACTAGTTCAAAGTTCTGTGATAGAAGAAAAAAAGAGAGGTCCTAAGATCATTTACACACATAACCAAAACCCAACAAACCAAACTTTCCAAAGCAGCAACAAATCACAAAATGTCTCAATCCTACTCCGAATCAGACGATGATTTATCACCATCAGCCGCATCAGTAGTCTCTCCTTTCTTTCCAGCCGTATCCCCTCCTTTCTTTCTCCTTGCATCTTCCTTTTCATAAGCCTTAACAATGTCATCAACAGGAACCAACGGAAGATAACCAACCAAAGAGTAACCCATATTAGTCATATCAGTCACCAAATCGTTGTACCGACTGGAAAAGTGTGCAGCCACAGGCAAAGCTTTGTCACCCATTGCATGGATTGGTTTATACTGGTTAAGTTTAGCCCAGACTTTAACCGAGTTGGTCACAACGAAAAACTTGTACTCAGTTGCAGCATAGTTAAACGCAGCTTTGGGACCACCGGTACGAGCCTCTTTCACAAAGCTTTGAGCTTTCTCTGTCGCCTTGTAGATCAATACATGTGCTTGATTCACCACTTTCTTAGCCATTGGAGGAGCATGCTCATCAAACTTGTACGAAACTTCACCCACCTAGCAAAAGTAAATAAAGAAAGGAAATGTTTGAAAAACTAAACACGATCTGGTTTCTAAATTAGGTCATCAGATCCAACAAAGACTAAATCTATGAGAAATTCAAAATTGGGCTCTACCTTGTGATCTAGAAAGACCAGGAGAGAATCAGGAACATCTTTGAATTTCTGATAGACAGGGGTGACGACGGTGGTGACGGCTCCTTCGACCTTTTCCACGGCGGATTTGAGAGGACCGGAGTTTTGTTTAGCGTATTCGTAGAGATTTGAGACGGAAGCCAGAATATGGATCGTTGCAATTCTCACGAACGCTAGGTGTTTTAGCGCTACCTCCTTGCTATTTTTCTTCTCTGTCTCCATCTACACCAAAGACGATGAAATCACGATTTTGATCGTAGTTTTGAGTGAAGGAAGAACAAAAGTGATGATAATAATCTCTTACCTTAGTTTTTTTTGTGAGTTCTTCCGATTTGCTTTCTTGAGAAATTTCGCCTGTCACTGTTCTTTATGACGTTATGAAACAGCAAAGTATCTTCACATCACGTTGAGGAGTGTGAGGAATGGTTAAAAATACGAGTGGCATTGGACTTGTCCACGTAATCCAACGGTTGATAATAGATCTGAGGGTGTGTGGGGTATTAAAAAAAGAATCGTTTCTAGAAAGGCGTGTCGTGTGTGGATGTTTCTGGACTTTTAAGCTGTGGGCTCGGAATGACGAAAATATTCTAGGGGATTCTTGTACGAACACGTGTATACTTTCCATTGAGTAGTGAACGTATAAGCGTTAAAGTTTTTGGATTATTTTTTGTCGGCCAAATACTTTCATTAAAACAGTCCATTAGGGCAATTACAAAGAGAAGCCCAATAACGTACATGCGAAATAAGCGGCCCAGTTTACCCCTCTCGTACTCTTCAGAGAGAGAGAACCTCCGTTCTCCGATCTCCATCGGAGATTAGTATTTGGTTTTTCTTTTGTTTTCCGTTAATCGGAATCTGTAAATTTCGCTACGGCGAATTGAATAATCTGACTTTAGGTCAGCTTTTGTAACCGGCTCTGTCTGGTTTAGATCTCCATCCATGTTTTCTGTCGATGTCGCCGTTTTCTTCACAAATCCTCTTAGTTTTCACCGTTGTGTTCAAGGAATAATATCTTCATCAATTCCTTTTGCTCAGGAAGAGCAAAGAATCGACTTCACCAATATGGGTGTCGTTATAGATGAAGCTTCCCTGGCGCTGGTGTTTCTTGGAGATTTTTGAAGCAGCTTCTTTGTTCTATCCGGCAGATCTTCGACGTTTATTGGATTTGGATTCGAGATCGACAACAAGGAGAAGGCTATCCATCACTACTAGACGGATCGGCGGTGACTGATCGAAGGCGGTGATGCTCCGGCGAGATGAATTCGGCGGTGCTCGATTTCCTGACGCGTGGAATGGCGTAGTACACGTTTCAACACGTGTTAGTATCTAAAGTTAAAGTTTTTGGATTAAAGTGATCGACAGGGGAATTTAAAACGAAGATAGTCCTATACTTCATACTTGTTCCATAAAAGCATGTAGAGCATTAGTGAATAATACTCACAGTAATAACTAATAAGTGTTAAAGTTTGATATGCAATAAATTATCTTCCCAAAAGTGCGATAAGATATGATACTTTAAGAGAGATAATAACAAGCATGGAGTATGAAAATAGTCTGAATGCAGAGGAGAAATAAAGCAATAAAAAGCGAGTGTTTCAGGTTAATATCATCACCACTGAAGAAGGTGGTTATGGTGTCTGATAGAGGTGGTGTCTTCAATTAGCTTGAGATTTCTGACGCTTGGAGTACTGCAGAATAGGCTCCCTCACCTGTAGGAATAACAATCACAAGAACCATGTCAGTTTCTTTCAGCAAATAACTAAAAAGTTGAAAAACGTAGAGAGAGTTTATATGGTTTAGTGTAAGATACCATGCTGGTTTTCCTGCCACGTCTGTCCTGTGAGGCTTGGCTACAGTTGACTGTCTCGGCTTCCTTAACAGCTCCACCATGTACCGCAAAGCTCTCCCTCGAAGCCGCAGGCTGAGTGAGCAACAATAACCAAATTAGCAAACACTTAAAAGAGTCATATACACAGTAAGATATGTCTATCACTCTCAGTGGTGATTTCATACTACCTGTGCCTTGTTGCTAATGGGAGTGTTCCCAGCTTTAGAGATAGTCTGTTCACTTAGAACAGAGCCGTTCTGCTGCATCCCACCAGATCTTCCTTTCGTGCGTGTGAAGTCTGAACCTATGGAGTGGATACCTCCACAGGTAGATACATCTATTTGTTTCAAATATGTCAGATCGATTAAAACAGCTTAAAACTTGGGTTGCAAAGTGCAAATAAGGAGTGTACCTGCGGTTACTTTGGCATCTGGGCCGTTTGTCTTGTTAATAGTTTCGGTAACATCCACATCCTGTGAAACCATTCACATTAGAAAGCTGTTCCAAAGAGGTATTCTGGTTTTCAAGTATTATTACCATATCATCGGTGGCAAGAACCTTTCTGACTTCATTTAGCTTCTTCTCAGTTAGACTAGAATGAATCACACGCTTCCCTGTTTATAAACATTGCATCAGTGAGGAAAAAATGACACAACAACCAACATAACTTAACAGAGAAGGGTCTGAATTGAGGTAGCAAACCTAGCCTGCGGTTGCTCGAAGCTTCCACGTAGCCCTCTTGGGTCATCCTGTCCATTAATTTACGAACTGCAGTCTGATTGGCTTCACCATCCAGCATGTTGTGAAGCTTTGTAATTGTCACATATTTCATCGGAAGAGAATGGTAAAGAGCCTAACAAAAAAAGCCAAGTGTCAATCATGGATCTCCGGACCATCTCTATTCATCTATCCTTTGAGCTAGTGTGTTAAACATAGAGTAAGAAGTCAGAGTCTCCCTCACTTTCATGTACAAGTAGTCTTCAGGAGCAACAGATTTCCCTGGAGAAATTTGACCATCGGCTTCCTCTTTCACAAAGGTGAATTCGCTCTCTGGTGTCTGAAATTTTGGGGTAAGTAGGTAGAAAATAAAATTTAAAAGCAAAGGCGAAAGTCATAAGTAAATGAAACCAAAGTAGGAGTCAGGATAAAAGAATCACCTTGTCTCTCTTTTTAATGTACATGTCCTTCCCCGTTTTCGAAAGAACACCTTCTGTCACGAGCTGATCCATGATTTCTGAAAGTCAGATTGTGACCAGTTAGTATAGGAAGACAGACTCTGAAGTTAACAACAGATAGCTATTATCAAACTGTATTATTAATCATCATATGATGATGCTTCAAGCGTGTTTTTGCCTAGTTATCATCATCAAGCTTGATTTACCTTCAGATAGAACCTGAAATCATAAAAAAGAGTGGCTTAGAGTTAAGAAATGGCGGAAACTAAACATGCAAGAGCTCAGTTACACTTTCTAAGGTGGAAATGAAGAGGAACAACTCATTACTATTGAGATATCTGGGAAGTTTGCAAGAATATCTGTGAGCTCCAGAGTATCAAGGTGACGGGAGTTGATCCAGTCCTTCACCCTTGCTAACTGCTGTTCATTCTCAGCCGGATCCTGTGTGTTGTCATCTTGAAGCATTTAAAAGATAGGTGAAATTAGAAGAAAGCTTTTCCAATACCGTGAAACCAAATTTTTGAAGTAATATTTGTATAGTAAATTTACCTTCATCAACCTCTCCATCATCGTCATCTTGTTTCTCTGTTAGATTATTAAGTTAACTCAGATAAGTGAAAACATTACTAGACTGGCATAAGCATACAAGGGTTTGTTACTCATCATTACCTACTGGCGCCACAATGAATTGATTTTCTTGTGTTTGACTGATCTGAAAACAACAATGAACATTACATTATAGGCACAGTGGAGTGTAATGCACATAGGATGTAAAAGATCTGAGTACAAAGCAGATGAGCAAATTAGAGACTTTGTTAACCTCGCTATCTGAATCAGAAGGCTGGTCATCATGTACAGAATCAGGTCCTATACTCTTACCATCATCTTGCATGTCGTCATTTTCATCTTCACAAGGATCAAGCACGCTCTTGACCTGCACAGATCATCCACAATGAATTGACATCATAAGACAAGAAACATGTATAGCGAGTTGCTTTATTCTTCAATCACGTTACCTTTAGCGTTAACACGAGATGTTTGCTGTTAACATTCCCAATTTCCATTCTCAGAGGATTCTTTGTCCATACATACTGAGCTTCGTCTTCTGTACAGCCTCTGAAGAAAGGTGGCTCGTAATCTGGTGGCTGCAAAAAGGTTTAAACAACAGCTGTCAGTCTTTCTTGTGGGCATTCAATTTTGGCATAGTAGAGAAAAGTGATATAAGATGAATGTAAAGACATGATTCCAAAAGAAAGTAGAAAATGAATGCAAACACAACAAATTCAAAGCTAGCCTGTATGTGTTATAAGTGTGTAGAATCAATCAGTAAATGAGAAAAGTCACATTCACAAAATAAGGATGCTTATTACCACAATATGCTAGTCTATAAGTTATTAAACGAAAGAAGCTCTATTGAAGCTACATTGAGATCATAGCAATGTCACCAGGGTTCAGAGAATTCAGGAAGGCTGTAATCATACCGTCACATCATCGTAGTACAGAAGCTTCATCACTATGGTGCGCTGCAGAAGCAAAAAAGGTAGGAATCTCAGTAATCAGCAATATGAAAACTGAGGTCAATGAAACTCCACTGAAGAGTAGCTACAATATTCATTACCTCATCTGGCATTTTGTCAAGAGTCCTCATCAGCTGAACTAGTGTACGAACCATTTTGCAAGCTGAACTCCTGATTTAAGTACACAATCATGAAAAATTATAAAGCCTGTTACGGAAGATAAATATAGACCTCAAACTCAAAGTAGGAAAGAATTATCTCAACACTGCACCTCATTTGATTTGGGGTAATGTCAGCAGTGGAGTTAAATATTCCTCCATTTTTCTTATTTCCAGTACGATTGATATTCATCATGACATCTTGGCTGTCAGAATCTGAATAGCTGAAAGAAACTGCAATAACACAGACCCTTCATCAATCAATAATGGATGTTACATATATATAGAGCATTGAATTTTAGCATAAAGCGATTATGCAAAAAAGCACAATCATCAAAGCATACACCAATTAAACAGGGAGGGATGAGGCATCAATTAATCAAATCACCCACCGGCGAACACATTTTTATCAAGCTAATCAATCATTCGCCAGAACTTACATGAGTATTCCTCAATCATCGGACCATCAACAGTTTCACATATGCTGAACATGAGCGTCTTCAAATATTTCCTCTGAAGCGCATCGTAGACTCCTAGATTCCATATTAAGAAACAAAATCATCAAAGATAAACGAGTACACAATTGAAACTAAGCGATAAATGCCAAAATCATTAGTATAGAAAACCTTTCTCCATCCAATCAATTAATCGGCGAGATTCAGCGTCCATAGGCATTAGCTTCTTAATCTTCATATCTACAAAAGCGTCCGCCCAATATTAGTTACAATATTTACCGAAATCGAAAATTTAACTTGATTTCTTTAGATCCCAGAGCCAAAGAGCTCTAGAAACTTCCAGATTAGCATCTCACCTAAAGCAGGAACCGATTTATCGTTGAAATACTTCTCAGGAAAGAGTCCTCTGATGTAACTTATGTTGAAGATAGCAATACGAAGCAAATTTCTAGTCTATTTCAGCAAAACGAAAACCAAAACAAAGACGTCAGTGTAAACGAGCTAAAAACTCCAGCTGATTAACGCGTAACAAACATAGAAACTGTTCACGATTCTTCAGATTAAGCGAAAAACTAAGTATAAGAGAACGAGATCTGAAATCCAGATCAATATCTACGAAAATCACCAGGAAGGAGCTAGAAATTTCACGAATCGTTAAGAAACAAAAACTCAAAAGCTCGATGATCGGCGTAGCTTACCAGAAGAAGCGAGTCCTGCTCAGTGATCTCTGCTTCCTTCAGCTTCTGAGCCATCACCTGGAGGTAAGAAACAAAACGAAACGCTAAAATCAGACTGAGAGAACTTGAACAGAGCGAAAATTTCATAGACTAAGATGAAGAACGAGACGGAGAGGAGAAAATTGATGATCGGCGATTTCTGCTCTCACCATTTTTGCAGAAGTGTGAAACGAATAACGAGATTCGTCGTCGGAGGAATTCTCAGAGAGAAGGAGGGAAGAGAAAATTTCAAAAAAAATTGAAAATGGAGAGAATGTTTATCAGTTTATGACTAGTGAGGGAGTCTGGGAGATCGTTTGAAGTTTATAGAAATGGAGAAGAATATTTAGTGGCAAAGCTGATATTTAGTGGTGATAGCATGGGTAAAATCGACTAATTGTGTAACGACGCGAAAGATATTTAGTGGTAACGTTGGTATTTAGTGACAAAAGCAGGGTCAATATCGTCTATTCGTTTCAACGTCCAGAAGATATTTAGGGGTAACGTTGGTATTTGAGATGGTAGTAGGGGCAATATAGTCTAATTACTATAATCACGTACAAGCGCTGCCAAAATCCAAAAGTTCGTTGCTCTTCTTAACTGGACCCCACCCTGATTTTAATTTTTCTAGTATAATTTTGTTTTTTGATTATTTAATGTTACAGCCCAACCCAGGCTCATATATTGTTTTTGGGTTTAGCCCCAATTACATTTCTGTTCTTTTGAAAATTTTGTTTTGTTTCTTCGTTTTGTATTTTTCTTTTTCTTTCAAAAGTCGTTAAAGACTTGAAATAACCAACTTGGTGATGGTTATATATGTTATGATTTCTGGTGTCATGGAAAGAAATCTGAATGCATATTTTATCCTGTGCCATTTATACGGAATGCATTAATTGTTAAATTCTTTCCATTTTATTAAATGTCATAGTCAACAAAAATAACTAACTGTTATAAATTGTAATGAAAATTAAAAATGAAGAATAAAAATAAACTTTGATTAGGGTTTCATTACAATTATTACCAGATATTTTCGTTGTCTGACTATAATCACTCTTATCTCTTCGTATATCATGTATATATATGTAACCTCTTCGTCTCTCTTCTCTTCATCTATAATCCTATTCTAATCTCTCTAGTCTACAAGTCGAAATGAGTCAATTCCCTCTCTCAATTCTCAAAACCTCTCAACCTCACCATCAGCCCAAATCCATGAACGCACCACGATCATCGGATGCAAGAGGCAAACGTATCCTCATCGATCCAATCGACGACCGGATCAGTAAACTCCCCGACGATGTGTTGGTCATGATCCTAGCAAGTTTGTCCACTGAAGATGCTTTGAAGACAAGTGTGTTGTCTACACGATGGAAGAATGTATGGAAACAAGTGCCTTACCTCCACTTCGATTTGCTAAGTGCTACATACGAGAGTGGACTTATCGCTGCTCTTTCCAATAGTGTTGCGGAATCGATAACCCAGGTTTCTCTCCATTTTTCCTTATTCTGCTCTTATGAGTTTCCAGTCAAATGTTTTGTTTTTTATCTGTCTCGTTTCCCTTAACTTAACTGATTAGATTGCATTACATTTTGATTCGTAGAAGAAATGTTATACGTGAACCAATTGAAATCAAATGCACTTGCTTATATAAATATGAAAGTCACATGTTTAACTTTGTGGTTAGGTGATTATCTGGTTTTATCTTATTTTCCCGCAATAATAAATGGTAAGCATAACGGTATTTCAAGCGAAAACATAGATTATTTCTTTAAAATAGTTTTCATTTAAGATTTTTTACGAGTATTAAGAAAACATTCATTGTTTTAATTCTAATTACTGTATTATTTTAGTTGATATCATCAATTAATAAGCTTAAAGAATAGAGATAGAATTAGAAAATCTATCAAGTGCATTGAAAACCGAAAATGACAACTAATTCAAAATAAAATTTAACTTTTAAAACGACAGCTAATACGAAATGGAGGGAGTATTTTTTTAAAAAATTTGTTTATTAATATATTTGAAAGTGAGCACTGATTTTGAATGTATTATTCTATTAGCTAATGAAAATATATAAAAAATGATCTCTTGCCATATATCTTTCAATTTTATTGAATTTAACAATTGATCAACTTATTCACAAGATATAAAAGAATTGGCTTTTGTTGACAACTTTTTACATTGTATATGTGTATCAATCTTTAACTAAAACCACTATTTTTGTTCTCAAGGTTATAAACAATCACAATGGTCATTTGATGGGTTGCTCAATCCATCATTTCGCACACCATTGTGTAAACGGTGTGCTTGAAAATTGGATTCGATTGCTTACTCTTGAGAAAAATACTAGATTTCTCTCACTTTGTAACAAACTTGGTAAAGGTAGGAGAACCAATGTGCTTCGGTTTTCCCCTAACACTTTCTCGCATCCAAAGCTCGCAACCCTCTTCCTACGTCGATACGATTTAGTAACCGCACATGCCTTCAAGGAGTGTGAAAATCTGAAGATTCTCAAGCTTGAGGGAATCTTAGCTGAAGTTGATGTGTTCAACACAGTTATTGCATCATGTCCTTCTCTCAAGGTGCTGGTGCTAAATTGCATGTGGTACAACGAAAAGACCTGCCTGAAGATTCATAATAATAATCTGAAGGTCTTGCATTTGGATTGCCCTCATGTTGATTGCATTGACGTGTCTGCAGCTCTTCTGGATATTTTCTCCATTTTCTACTTTGCGTTTGCTAAGGAACAAAACTTTGTCATCAAGGCACCAAGACTTTTGTTTAATAATTGGACTAAAGATCTAGAGAAAGTGCCAAACATGAACTACAATATTACATCTCATGCTCAGGTACAAGTACAAGCATATATATATATATAGAAAATGGTATTTTATATATTGCTTAACATATTTTGTTTTACATGAATTGAAGGAGAAAAAAAATATTGGACATGAGTTCGTGGTGAGTGGAGATGCTAGCTACTTGCAAAAGCTTAAGTCTTTGAAGGTGGTCGTGGATGTAACAAATTCGAGAGAAGTCCACATGCTAAGGGACATTTTAGTTGCTTGGAATGGAGTATTGGAAGAGCTCCATATACTATTTAAGGTACTTTCATTTTATGCTTTAATTTTAGTACTTAGAAGATTTGATCAGTTTTCTTCTATCTTTTTTTTATTTTAATTTTTATCTTCTATCTTTTTTTTTGGTTTAATGAGTTTTAATTTCAAGTATCTATCATAACCAACACAACATGTTTATGTATGTTCTTGTCTATATATATATAGGATAACAATGTCCCTAACTCTAAGGAAGATAGTGAATCTTCGATTGGTGGAACACAAAAGAAAAAGTGGGAGGAGGCAAATCTGTTTCCCAATGCTGATTTTCGTGTGGAAGTTATGTGGATGTTTGATTTCAACGGTTCAAATAAAAAACAATTTGCATTAGCTTCGCGTTTTGTAACGCAAGGGACGGTAATGAAGAAGATGATGATTAAAACGTCTTCATTTTTTGCAAATGAGAAGTTGGATAACGAAGCGGTTGTGGCCAAACTAAAGGAACTTCCAAAGGGTAATGAGAATCTTAGTATTGAATGCTTCTGATGGAATTTGGTTAGAATCTAGTAGAAAATAATATTTCTAGCCCTATGTGACATTGATTGTGGTGAAAAAAAACAAATTTCAAAACATAATCTTGTAGTTTTCTTCTCCCTTTTATATTGATGATTTTTCTTTATGACAATTAATCTTTAGTTTAATATTGAATGTTTTTAAATTTAAATGACAAAAAATACCATTTTATTGCAATGGCTTTTATGAACTTGTCACCGCATCGAGGATTAGAGTCGGAATCGGCGCTCTTGGAATCTCGCTTCCATAACGTTTCCAAAAAAATCCACTTTGGGAGCTCTTTAAAAACTAACAATTGATCTACATATTTTGAAAATTTGGGCTTCCATTAAAAAATTTGTTGTCACTAATAAATAAAAAAATCATTATATTACTTTTGATAATTTTCTTATACAAACATTAAAATAAAACCAAAACTAATAGTACTCCCTTTGTTCCTTTTTGTTTGATTGTTTAGAAAAAAAAATTGTTTCAAAAAGATTGATTTTTTAGATTTTCAATACAATAGTTATTAGTTATAATTGATAAATTGT
>Ga0041059_1001252_pt1 | contig 20295 bp, 16 predicted proteins | sample AraColnosormetaG_FD_56232 | JGI IMG/M metagenome (GOLD analysis project Ga0041059, IMG submission 56232) | Arabidopsis roots microbial communities from North Carolina, USA - Col MF nosort | ecosystem: Host-associated > Plants > Roots > Unclassified | place: USA: North Carolina | collected... | reverse complement strand
TTTTTTTTTTTTTTTTTAACTTTAAGCAATACTTCTTATATGCTTAATGACATCAGTCGCATAGTTGCATAATGACATCAGTCGCATAACAAAATTCCGCATAACGAAAAATACATGATGAAATAATCAACTATATATCCACTTATTTACATATTGAATTTGTACTATTTTTTTAGATGAAAAGGCTGTCATGTGTTTAGATAAGTACTATTATGCAAATTTTGTGTTAAGATAAGTATTATGCAAATTTCTTTCTTGGTTAAATTCTTGCATAATCGCATCAAAAACGCCAGTATGTGTTATTCATTGGAGCCATAATTCAATTCTAGAAAATATTTATTAATGGTTACTTCCTCTATTTCACTATGTTTGTAGTTTAAAGTTTTTTTACACAGATTAAAAAAACACAAGATTCTCATTTAATTTATCTATTTTCTATAAATACATCATTAACTACACCTAATTGAACCAATAAGAAAATAGGATGTAAAATAGAATTGACCAAAAATTATTAAATATATTTACTTTTGCATAGAAAAATAAAAAGAACACTTATTTTGAAAGAAAAAAAAGTTCCTTAAACTACAAATATAATAAAACAGAGGGAGTATAATTAGTTTTTAACTTTTAAGTTTTACAGAGTGATGTATTTTCATGGTTACTAAACTCACTGGCCTATGCAGTCAGTGGTTAGTTCATTACCATATTTGACAAGTTCTTTAATGGTATGCTATTATTGTTTTAGATATCTTATGACTTAAACTCTTAAGCGAATCCAAGAAATCCAGATTAATAATGCCTCTTCAGACAAAATCTGAATTTGTTTTATCTTCTCAAGACATTACGGATGAACAAGGGATTAATACAATGCTTCTAATTAAATGCTCTGCTTAAATGCACCTGCTTAAAATATTATGACCCCGAAGTAAATGTATTTAATTACGAAGTTTATAGTTACACATTAATTACTTTGTAAATTAATTCGTCATTAAATAGGTAAGGAAATGGTGACCAAGGGAGAGTATTCCTCTCGTTTTCTTCCATCTTTATGTCCTTAAAATCGTTGGGGTTCGCATTGGACATTCATTTGGATATTTATTTCTTCCTATTATTCCTTTTTATTATCCGTTTGTTGTCACATTTGCATCTTAAAACGTAATGGCAATAGTAAATATTACACATATTATTAACAACATTGTTCTTTATAATCTAACTACTCACAATTTGTAGTTTAATGATATCTATTATTACTATCGAATACGATATAATATACTAAGTTTCAGTACAAACAATTTATTCTAGCTTTCTGTTAGTACAAACAATATTATGTGCATATAATGAAACTTTTCATGTGGTTAAATGAGTTAATATAAGTCGCAAGAAAAAAGAAAACTAGTTAGTACAAATTTATGTGGTTATGTGATGGATCAGTCAAACTTCATCAACTTCGGGAGATTGAAATAGAAAAACGAAAACAAATATAAAAGTAAATGTTGGCCACTAAGCTTAACTATGATTATGAATTCCACCTTTTACTACTGCAAATCACTCACAGCGTTTATTACGATAATGCCCCTTATCTCTCTCTAAACGTAATAAGCATTTTGGTAATTTCATGATTTCACATTTGTTCCTCCTCTCTCTCTCTACCCATTGACTTGTGTGGACATGGTTTCAAAATTCATCAAAAGCTAAATTATTCTTTAGAGATGTGTGAACATTAAGTTTTAATATATGAAAATAAAGTACGCACTAACTTCTTAGGTTTCAAGCTGTTTTCTAGTATTTTGTTTTTTCTTTTCTTTCCATTTTCATATTCCTTTTTATTAGAATACGACTTCAGACTTCCCACTAATTCTATGATTAAGTTAAAATTATACATCAGTCGAACATATTTTTATTTGTTTTGATGAAATATTTTATTTAACTTCTACTATTGAAGAAAAGCATATAGATCACACTATTGATATATAAGAAAAATTATACTAGAAACACATCTATGAAATTTTGTTAATTTTTTTTAGAGAAACTTACTATTATTTTCTTTAACCAATTATTTTTTATAAAACTAAAATGAATCAATGTGGTAGATCAAAATTGGAGACCGCACAAATAAACAAAAGATTCAACATAGAAACAAGTTAAACCCAACTTTATAGTGAAAAAAGGAGGAACAGCCATGAGATTGAAGTTTCATGGAACCAAGGTTGTAGCCTATCAAAAACGTATGTGGGTTGGATAGATCAAAATTAGAAACTTTTGTTTCAAATGGTAAAAGCAGTTATTTCACAATTCATAGATAGTTGAATGCTAAAAAAAAAATAGAGAAGATTTGGTAAGTATTAAAAATATAAAAATTGATCGGAGTAGATGTGAATCATGTGATGACCAAAAAAGATTTGACAACCAAAATTGTCTTTTTTTTTGGTGTTTTATGTATTCAGCCGTTTCCTAAGTGTTATTATAGACTTTACGGTTTCGTTTTCTCCAAAAAAAGTTTATGATTTTTTTTCACAAATTCAAAATGTATCTATTATACATAGTTGATGATGGAACTTGTGCGGATTTTTCAATTTTTTGTTTCTTTTGACCGAGATTTCAAATTACGAGTTAACGTTAAACTGAGAAGTCGCATGGATTACACATTGTTTAACTAGCTACACATGATTAGAACAAGTTAAAAATACTAAACATATTGTTTTTTTCGCCAAAAACAAGAAAGTTAAACCGTTTTGACGAGTGTTGTTATAACTTCGACCGTTTCGATGAGTGTTGTTATAGATTCTGCCGTTTCGTTCTTTCCATAATTCTCTTTTAACTTCTTCTCTGTTATTACAAACGTTAACAAAACTTAATAAACTAGAATTAACCTGTTTATTCAAATAGACTTATTTTTTTCATACCTTACAATTATACAAATTGTTCAATATATATTTAATCTTATGTTTTATGAAAATTCAAATTATAAAGCTTACAATAGTGGTGGATTATAGTTAAATGTTTTTTTTTGTTTTTTAAATCCATAAATTAAGATACATACAAAATTAGTATAGTATAAAAAGGAAATATAAAAATATCACATCCATGCAGGCTAACGTTCAGTTGACTAGCAGCGATAAAAGCAGATAATTAATTCTCACATTTAATTTTATTTTATTTTTTCCATTAAAGCAAAAACCCCACACTCTCTCTCTCTCTTGCTCCTCCCTCTCTTCCTCTCTCTATCTCTCTCTGCAAAAACCCTAAATTTCCTCCGATTTCACCATCTTCAATCTCCTTCACACCCCAACTTAGCCTCTTAATCACTCCCCAAGCTAAACCCTCCAACGATTTTCCATGATTCGAAGATACAGAGCCTTAGCGATGAAGAAAAAGCCCTAAAAACCAAAGCTTTGATCTCTCCGAAATCGGAGTTTCTTTCTTTGTTTGGTAAATTTGGTTTTCGAAATGTATAAGAACCAGCTACAAGAGTTGGCTCAGAGGAGCTGCTTTAATCTTCCTTCGTATACTTGTATTAGGGAAGGTCCTGACCACGCGCCGCGATTCAAGGCTACTGTTAACTTTAACGGCGAGATCTTTGAGAGTCCTCAGTATTGTTCTACTCTTCGTCAAGCTGAACACTCTGCTGCTGAAGTTGCTCTCAATGCTCTCTCTAATCGTGGTCCTTCTCACTCTCTTGCCGCCAGGATCTTGGTTTGTTTCGCTTCCTCTTACTCTCTTTGGCATTTTACTTGGAAAATTGTGAGCTTTGAATGCTGAATTTGCATGTTGTTTTAGGTGCTTTAGGTCACTGATGGGTTTAGTTTGTGGTTAGGTTTTTACTTATTAGGGTCGGTGCTGAGATCTCTGACTTGCTTTTTAGGGATTTGGGTTTCTGGGTTGTCTGATTAGAGAGAGTGATCTTCACATTCACTGATCTATGGATCCAAAGTTTGAATCTTGTTCTTACCCATTGATTGGTTTGGGACTTAAATGAGTAGAACAAATAACTTTTGTGATTTTGGATGCATGTTTACTTCTGATGTTTTGCTTGTTGCATGACTGATGATACTTTTCTTGGCTCTGTTCTTTTGGATTATGGTTTGTGTAGGATGAGACGGGTGTGTATAAGAATCTTTTGCAAGAGATAGCTCAAAGAGTGGGAGCTCCTTTACCGCGATATACTACTTTCAGGTCAGGTCTTGGTCACCAACCTGTGTTTACTGGTACTGTAGAATTGGCTGGAATTACGTTCACTGGAGATCCAGCTAAGAACAAGAAGCAAGCAGAGAAGAATGCTGCAATGGCTGCTTGGTCTTCCCTAAAACAATGTGAGTCCTAATTCTGATTTTGTCAGTTTTGATATGGTTTTAGTTTAACGCAGGCGTTGATCAAATGTAACTCTGCTTACATGGTTTGATGTTTTTTATGTTCTTCTTGGTAACAGTGGCAAAAGAAACATCAAGTTCAATGCCTGAGCCTGAGAACATTGACGAACTAGAACAGGTGATTATAGCAAGAGCTTTGATAAACTATCGTATCAAGGAAAACATTGGCACAGGAAGCTCCTCGAGTGCCCCAGTTCCATTTGCAAAGAAGTTCTTTATGCAGAACCTTAGACCAACAAGTCCACAGCCTTCTCCTGCAACCACATCGAGAATCTTACCCTTTATTTGCCCAAAACAACCTTCCAGAAGCAGCAGATCATCCTTAGCAGCAACTTCCGGTATTGACAGAATTATGGCAGCAGCCTTGGAAAGCCGCAGCTACCAGCGGCCTCAGCAGAGATTTGCAAATCCGCCTTATGTTCCTATGAGGCAATTTAGATCGCAATGCCATGGGATGGCTCCACCTGTCACAATCAGAACCGCTGTACCGGTCTTCTCTGCACCTCCAATGCCTCCTCCACCATGTACAAACAACACTCAGCTACCTTCTTCTGTGTATGTCCCATCGCTGATGCGAACTGCACCACCTGTGAGGATCGCGCCGCCTGTCACAATCAGAACCGCGGTGCCCGTATTTGCTTCTGCGCCACCGGTTAGAATTAGAACCGCTGTGAAGCCCACAGTTGAGGCAGGAGAAACCCGCATATCATCAGTCCAAGAAAAGGAGAGTATACCAGTCTTGCCTGATAGTCTTGAAATTGGAGTAGAAGGAAGTACTATAACAATTACAGATTGTGAGAAAACAGCGTCAAAGGAAACCGAGAGAGCAGAGTTTAAGGATTCATCGAAAGGAGAACCGGAGACAGCAAGAGAGCGACTGGAGAACCTAAAGATCTGATGCCTTGAAGACTGTCTCTGGGTTTAGTTTTTTTTGAGGTTGGTTTCTGAAAATTGTTACATTAGTAATCTCGTTCGTTATTATACTCGGTGGATCGAGTAGTTTGATAATCCGAAAGATTTGTATTATATTGGGGAGTTTTGGGAAGAACCTGGCCATCTCTGGATTGTAGAATTGTATCAGTTTCGCTTCCTATTCAGTTTGTTTGTGTCCTTTTTCTCATCTTTTATAAATCTGTTACCTATCGTTGTTCCAGCAGAATCAAGCTCTTTGTCTTACACGACAGCTATGACACATATCTCAATGAGTCTTTGGAACTTCGAATTTCTCCTTTAGCTAACAAATTCAGTCAAAATATTTCAGCACACGAGCCATATGTTTTATACAATATAGTTTTTGCAATTCAGTCAACATATCATAATAATGCATTCAACATCTGAAATTTCTTCAATCATACAACAAAGCCGACCAGATAGTTTCATTGTACAACAAAATGAATAAGGTCGTCGTCTACAAAACAATTCCCAGTTTCCAAGTATTGGGTTTGAAGAAAGTTGGTTCCAAACCCAAAACAAGAAAGAAGAAGAAAAATCAGTCACTATACACCGAAAAACACACCATGAAAACACATCTTGCTGAGCAGTATCGTGTCAACGGGATGCAAGAGACCAGAAATTGAAGAGAAACGAAGGCAAAGCAGCGAACCAGCTTATGAAAGCTAATGCCGTTGATGTTTCAAACTGAACACAGTGGTTTTGTGCGCAGCTATTCAGATCGTTGTCTATTAGAACCGTTATGCCTGCCGATGCACAAGCTGCTGCAAAAGTCAGCGTCGATGTCACCTGAAATAATGTTGAAAAATGCTTATTTGTACACATCTCTTTTCTCATACGATTTTATTAAATTGAGAGGCTAAATGGTAAATCTCTTACCCCATCACCAATTGCAAACAAGCTCACAAGTCGACGGTTCTGTAGAGAGCGTTTGACCATAATGGCATAGACGTCAACCATGGCTAGTGCAAGACTCCACAAGCTCTGCAGACCAGTAGCTGCAACTAGGTAGCTGATGAATCAAATACAGTAAACCATCTTAGCAGATTCTAACAGTCACCAAACATGGTTTAATCACATAAAAGCATAAAGGTTTAACCCAATATACTACCCATCCCGTACAATCGGTTCAACTATCACATTATGTCCACAGCTTAACACTGCTACTACAAAGATTCATTCATCTGGACTCTAGAAAATTTGCAACAGGAGACCTACATACAAAGTACACCAGTGCCTGTCACTAAGGCAAACTTACCTAAGTAACCACTACCAGACACCATGATGCAAAGCATGATTAATAACCAAATTAAACAACAGTGACCAAATGAAAAACATGATATGATAGCCATTTTATCAACATTAACTTCTCGAAGAAAGCTCATCTAGTTAAAATGATCTTTATGACCATGATATATCCCGGATTAGCAGCTACATCATATTACTGGGCACCAGTAATAAAATCCCCTATACACAGCTGTTAACTAGCTTCTAATAAGCCTTAAAGATACTAATAGACTAGCAAGCCTCATAACTTATCATATTAAGCCACAAACCCGATGCTTATTTTGTATTGCACTTTCGGAAATGGAAACAACAAAAAGCAGATTCCAGTTCATAGTGTATAGCATATTGGAAGAAAGATAGGGTGCTATCACATCCGATTCTGATAAATACAGATTCTCACAGAAGTTTATAGTAAAGCATATATTCGATTTCTAATAGACCAAAGTCTTACCAGAAGGCGGTAACGGAAGGAAAATCACTAGTAGAAGCCATGACACAAAGAGCAGCAGCAGCAAACAAGAACTGAAAAAAACGCAATGCAAGACCAAGCAATGTTCCAGGCATTCCTTCCATATCATCCATCCTCACCCGAGGCGGATTCTCTACTTCCGTCGCAGCTGCAGGAGGATCTTCCACTGGATGTACCGATGCATGGCTCACATTCATTTCTTCTTCTTCTTTCCTCCACCAAACTCAACCAATTCAACACATCTCTCTCTCCCTTCCTCTTCACCAATAGCTGAATTACAAATCTAACAATCTACTACTACTCAAATCTCCCCTACCTGTATTCACCAAATTAAACCACAATTTATACAATCTAATGATAACTCAGTACAAAGTTCAAGGAGGACTAAATCAAACATAGAATCAAATCTCCGCGATAGCTAAACTAAATCCAAGGTTACGAAATTGAACTAGATTTGGCTCCGGAGAAGTAAAGAGAAAACGAGATCCAATCAATTGAGCACGTAGATCGAGTAAGGGATTGGTGTTTACCTGAGAGAATTAAGAAGAGAGGAAGAAATTGAAAGCAGCCATGGAGCTTGGGTAGAGGAAATTAAGAAAATCCTAAGCTATATTTGAGGGAAGAAGAAGAAGAAGATCGTGGAAATGGTTTTTAAGGTTTATGCGAAGAAGAAGAAGAGGTGTGGGTGTTTTGATCAAAAGGAAGAATATAGCTTGACGAAAAGAGATTAACCATTAAACCAAATTTAGAGGTCAATTAAACTTCTTAAGGGGAAATATAACCACCAATCTATATTTTCTTTTGTTCACATTTTTTTTGGTTTCCTAAATTATACTTTAAAATATATCTTTTTTTAAGAAACAATACCACATATATTTTTTATTTTTTCCCTTTTTACATTAATATGGGTACTAATTTTATTTCAAATATTATCAGTTTATCACTAACTATGATTTATATTGTAGCAATTTAGCATGCTTTTTTTTGTTAAACTCCAAAATGTGATATAATTTGTGATGAAAAAATTTCTGTACCAACCAAACGACAATATTGCATTTTATTTTTTTGTCAAATCAGTCATATCTGCTATAGATTTTTTAATTATAATCAAATTTAAATTAATAATATAAGATGTCTATTTAAGTATAATCAAATTTAAATTAATACTGTGTAACAAATTTTCAAGGTTAATATAGTACTTTTTATGTTTTATTTACTAATTTCTTATTATGGTTCTAAACTGGCCAATATTTCGCGGCTTTACATTCTTTTTGGCAAATTTCTGGTTGGTAAAAAAAAAATTTGTAAGTTTTTAGTTCGCATAACTCGGGTGTCGGCCTTCTAGGATCATATATTAAAAGTATGAATTCTTCAAGCATTTAAGGCTTCTAAGTAAGGTATGTTCTTCGATCAGCGACGATTAAGACAAGTAGACCATGGCGGCATGTTCTCATACAAGCATTAATTTGACAGAATATTTTTCTATCGACAGTCTTGGTAACACCAAGTAGTAAAGCTAGAAAAACAGAAACAAGTCTGATTAAAAAAATGATTTAAAAAGAAAAATGGTATACTGCAAAATCAACCAAACCTAAGCCCAACTAGTAATGAATCCCTGTGAATCTGATCATTTGGACAATGCGATCAACCACAATGTTTTCATTCGCAACAATTAACTCAATTATTAGCAGAGTTCCGCTAATAATTGCAGGATTTTACAAGCAAATGGATATGCATTTTGGTTTTAATGTGAAGATTTCATTCAAAAATAAAAGTATAAGCTAAGCTATTGTTACAAGAGTTATCTTTTAACACATGATCAAAAGACAGAATAATAAATTTACGACGGAAAAGAAAAACAAAAGAGATATATAAATATGTAATATGTAACTATGTTTTTTAATATTTTAAATGCTTTTATCAATATTGTTAATGATTTTAGTAAAATTTATACATTGCTCTCTTTGATTATTAGATGATGCACTTTTTGTAACAAAGTTTTTTTTGGAATAAATTTTACATTTTATTCAAAACAAAATAAGGAAAAATATTAGTATTAATCAGACTAGAGTATTATTTATAATATTAATTAAAAAAAATTAACTGTAGAATTCTAATTTTATTTCTAGTGTTTGCTTGGAAACTACATAGTATACAAAAATTAGAGGTATTTAAAAACTTTTGTCCTTATTTATGCAAAATTTGCAACTTCTGCCTCGATTTTTCAAAAATATCTGAGAACTCCGATCTCATTCTCTCTCTCTTTGGATCTCCATCACCATTGACTGATTTGATCGATTTCACAGCTCGAACCCCAAAACTCGCCACTGCTCCGCTGCTAAGGTTCTTCTACTTCTTCGACTACGGGCAAAAGCTCTCAGTCTCCTTGTCTCCTTCATCGCCACCACCATGTTCTGGAAGCTAGCCTCTCTCTCTGCATCGTCTCCTGTGAGTTTCAACGATAGATTCATTTCTTCTCCTTTCTTATAGCTGCTCAGCGTCTTCCTTGGTGATCTGGTTTTAGGAAGTTGGAATGGTTCTTCGTTTGCATTTTTCATTCATTTTCCTAGTGAAATTGATTTACCTCTAGCTTTACACGGAGATTGGTTGTTGATTCATTGTTGTGATGATATTGCAATTCAGGTCAATTTGGAATTTATTCCTGAGTTGATGTTCTTTCCATTTGTTATGGATATAGGTGGAGTCGATACTAGACAAAGACAGTTTCACATTGGAAGAGCTTCTTGACGAGGAAGAGATTATTCAAGAATGCAAAGCTTTGAATAGCCGACTCATTAATTTGTGAGGGATTTGCCTTGTACTACTTTGTTTCACATATCCAGACATACTGTATAAAACATTTCTTGGAAAAGTTTCTGATGGTGTATTGGTATTTGCAGTCTAAGGGAAAAAACTCAAGTGGAGAAACTATTGCGGTATGTTGTTGAAGAGCCTGAGGACGATGCTGATAGCAAACGTGCTTTCAAGTAATGTTTGCTTCTTTTATAATGACTGGATTTTCAGTTTTCCATGCTTTTATTTGTTGAATGTTTCTGGCAATGCTTTATTTCTGGCTAGTGATGGATTCTTCTTCTCGTAGGTTTCCATTCATCTCTTGCGAGATATTCACATGTGAGATTGATGTTATTCTTAAGACTTTGGTGGAGGATGAGAAGGTATTTTTTCATTCCTTGTTTTTCGTTTTCTTTGAATTTGGTATGTTCTTATCATTCTAGTTGATCTCATTTGTTGGGTCTAATATTATTTTGCAGCTGATGGATTTGCTATTTGGATTTTTGGAACCGAATCGTCCTCATAGTGCGTTGCTGGCAGGCTACTTCGGCAAGGTCTCTTTCTTACTAATAAGAAGTATATATAAAGGCCAACAGATTTTAGGGTCTGCCAGATGTGTTCTTACATGACTCTGTTTGATTTAGGTTGTCATATGTCTCATGATCCGAAAGACTTCAGCACTTATGAGCTATATAAAAGTAAGTATCGCTGCTTTATCTTACGGTGCGGCCGTGGGGGATAACCTTTATTGTTTCGTTTTCTCTCTCTTTTTTTTTGCATCAGTCTTTAGATATCTTTTTGCATTATTGTTCATATCTTATTTCCTCATAGTTTTATTTCGAATTTGGGTTTACTCACTGAGCTTTAGCTGTATTGAAACTTAGATCAAGGAACACCTTTATTACTATAGAACTCTGAACTGATGTCTGGAATTGGCTGGGAGTAATGTACATGAAGGATTTCTTTCTGGCTACTTGGTGGATTTTCATCACATACTTTCTATCATAAGCTTGATTTGATGGTTGTTTCTTTTGTACGTAGTGAGATTAGTTTGGTGTGACTAAATGATTCCATTTGATGCACCTACCAATTTTGACTACATTGTCAAAATCTGGATTGCCTTTTTGTGATTTTTGAGAAAAAGCTTTTAATAATTTCAGGGGCATGGAAATGTGTTTAGCCAGTTAGTTGATTTAATTGGAATAACATCCATAATGGAGGTAAATGGTTTCTGAGATCCTATTTAGCTTGGTGTGACTTCAGCGCTCATCGTTTCAAATAAACTTATTGTGATATACTGACATTGTGTAGGTTTTGGTTCGCTTGGTTGGAGCTGATGATCATGTCTATCCCAATTTTCCGGATGTGATGCGATACTTGGCTGATAGCGATTTACTTGAAATGATCGTCGACAAATTAAATCCATCTGTAAGTAGTAAAATTTTAGGTTATTCCAAAACAAAAAGAGACTTGAGGCTTTATTTTGGATAAATCTTGATGATTTAAAATTTGGTACAGTGAGAGGCTACCGAATAAGAAAAAACATAACTGGGATTTATCATTGCCAATGTTTTCGATACCATTTACAGTCTTTTTCTACAACCTTTGTACTTGAATCAGAGTCCTCCTGAGGTTCAGGCAAACGCAGCAGAAACATTATGTGCAATTACTCGAAATGCACCTTCAGCTCTAGCTACAAAACTCTCTAGCCCTGGGTTTGTTATCTTTGCTTTCATATTTGAGTTTCACAGGTTTTTGCGGATATATACAATAGTCTGACATGGTAAAACCTCTTATCTTCTTTCTGCAGCTTCGTTTCTAGGATATTTGGTCATGCTATAGAAGATTCTCATTCAAAATCTGGCCTAGTCCATTCACTTACTGTATGTATCTCTCTGTTAGATCCGAGGAGATCTGGTGCTTCATCGCCTTTCTTCAATTCTTATAGAGGTCAAAATATGTTTGAGTCTCCTGTCCCAGTGACCCAGGAGACTATTGGTGCCATGCTACCTAAACTCGGTAAGTTGGTTTCCAGTGCTATAGAATCTTCCCTTGAAACGATAAGATCCTTCTTTTATCTTAATTTGTGCCGGATGCATATGAATCAAAGCACATTGCAATGCTTACCTTTTGTGATTATTTTTTCAGTTTCTGCTGACCCATGACTCTATTGCTCTATTTGGTCTGTTCCATTTTGATTTATGTGGATAGTGCTAAACTGGGAGTTCATTAATTCCATGGTTGTTGGGATTCCTTCATAGACTTCCTTGGATATGTAGGAAATATGTCTTGCAAGTTTTGTTAAACCAAGGCTTGTCTTCTCATTGTCCGTATATGAACAAAATTTAATCTCTTGTGCTGCAGGTGACATGCTTGTGCTTCTCAGTGTAACGTCTGACAGCAAAGTCTTACCTACAACATATGGAGAGCTGAGGCCGCCTCTTGGAAAGCATCGCTTGAAGGTCTGATCCTAAATTCAAGCATTTTTGACTTCTGAGAAGTAATTATAGGTCTCTTGGACATGTTTTTAATGTAAATATTTACGCTGAATCGCTCGTTTTTTCAGATTGTAGAATTCATTGCGGTTCTGTTAAAATCTGGAAATGAAGCTGCTGGAACTGAATTAGCAATCTCTGGAACAATTAAAAGGATCCTTGAACTATTTTTTGAGTAAGCTTTTTACTAAAACTTCAAACTCTTGATATGGATGTTAGCTTACTTGAGATATTAATTAACTAAATACTTACAACTTATGAAGGTACCCATACAATAATGCTCTCCATCACCAAGTGGAGAGTATAATACTTTCTTGTTTGGAAAATAAGAGCGAAATTATGGTTAACCATATCCTTCAAGATTGCAATCTGATTAGCAAAATTCTTTCATCAGACAAAGACTCGGCTCTTTCTGGCGATAACCTGGTATACCATCTGCGCTTTTTCTTACTACGGATTTAATTGATTATTGGTAAATCAGCTCAAGTTAAGAGTCGTAGTCTTCTTGTTCAGATGATCATTAGTTAAAACAAATGTCTTGGCATTTTTCTTCTGTGATGTAGCCTACCGTAGTTGCCACTGGGAAAAAACCACCACGGGTTGGATATGTTGGACATATCACAAGACTGTGGAATAAACTTGTCCAGTTGAGTGATAGCAATGCCCTGATAAAGACATCGCTTCAGGTTGGTATTATAACCAAACAGTCTTCTGTACTGTAGTTTGATCTTACATTAGATTCATTAACTGCACACATAAAGGCGCTAGCATCAAGAGTGCTCTTCCTTTTACTTTTGGTGTGTTGCTGACGAGAGTTTGCTCTCTCAAATCATTAGGAAAACAGTGAATGGAACGAGTGGCAAAGTAGTGTTCTGAAGGAGCGCAATACTGTTGAGAATGTGTACAGATGGGCATGCGGGTAATTTCATCAATTTTCTCCCTTATCACTCTATGCTTGGCCCCAATTTAGTTACCATCAAATTGTCGATTATTGCATAGTCTTAGATGCTTGTAGGAGGGTTACTTAAAACCCCATAACGATTAATGAAGATGGAGTTTTCTTATTCTTCTTCTGCACTATCTTAACAAAGACATAAACATATCTGTGTGATGAAGACCTGACAATTTACAGTTTTTTAATATAATGGGAGTAGAAAAATGATCTTAAACCAATGTTACAGGCGTCCTACTACACTGCAAGATAGAACAAGGGATAGTGACGAAGAAGACAGGGACTACGATGTTGCAGCTTTGGCGAACAATTTGAACCAAGCATTTAATTACAGAATCTATGGAAATGAGGATAATGAAGAGGTATTTTACTGCTTATAGTTGTTCTTGAAATTATGAAACGGTTTATTCGACACCAGTTTAATCCTTGTCTTATCTGGTTTCAGGATCAGAATGCTCTCAATGCTCTCGATAGAGACGATAGTGTAAGTCCTGCTCACTTCTTCTCTCTTCTTTGTATATCGAAGAAACTATTTATATCGGTTTTCATATTTTATGAAAAGATGTAAGCCTGAAACTATTTTTCCGTATTCGAAACAGTTTGTTAATAGTGGATTTATCTTCATATTATTTGCAGGATTCATACTTTGACGATGAATCTGCTGAAGTAGTAATTTCATCCTTGAGACTCGGAGATGACCAAGGGAGGTGGGTTTATGGAAGATTCTCATATCGGATTTAAACAAGGTCATCGAATAATACTGTTTTTGAAAAAGAAGACTTGATCCGTTCTCATTTACTTCCTGCAGTTTGCTCACAAATTCCGACTGGTTCACATTCCAAGATGACAGATTCAGCAACCCGACCTCTGACACGATGATCGAGGACGTGAACATGAATGAAACCACAAATGCTAATGATAGCAGCAGCAGTGATGATGAACTTCTGGTTGAAGAAGAAGAAGACGATGATCTAACAGAGAAATCGAAGAACATCTCTCCCAGCAATTTATCAACATCAGACTCAACAAGCATCAACATATCATCAGAGAACAACGATGAACCATCTGACATGCAAGTCACTAGCTCCAGTCTGAACCCATTCATTGACGTACCAATGCTTGATGTCAAACCCGAACCGGTTATTCCAAACAGTTCCCCAACATCATCTGAAAGCAGCAGCTTGGGGCATAAATCGCCTTCGTCTCCTGCCGTGCGAGCACTCTTTGAAGAGGATGTGGAGTTTGTGGGAGTAGAACCAGAAGGAACAGAGAAAGCAATGGATCAAGCTTTAAAAGAAGGGATAGTCGGTGAAGCTGGACCGTTGAAGCGTAATATTGTTCAGAAAGTTCCGGAAAACGAAAACCAGGCAGAGAATTCGGGTGTGACAGAATTCAACGATGCAAATTTCTGGAGGGTTGATCAAGAAGTTACAGTTTTGGAGTAAAAGGTAAAAACAACCATACAAAATCTCGTATTGTTGATGCTCTGTTTTTGCATTCTTAATTTAAAGCCAATTGCTATAGTTTTTTTTTTTTTAATGTCTCTGATTTGCTCGTTTGCCAATTATACTACTTTGGGATCATACATACCTTCATACAAAACACCTTATATCAACTGATTGCAGTTTTTCTTTAACTGATTACAGTTTTGTTCTTTAGTGGTCTCTGGTTTCAAACTATATATCAATCACACTCGCTTTTAAAAAGTTAATCCTGATTTAACTTTGTAATACGAAGATCCCAAAAAGCGACACACTAACAAATTCAAGAGTCAAGACGATAGGCAGAAGAGAAGAAAACATCCCACTATGGTCTTTCTTTTTTATTGATGATAATTCTAACTTGGTTTATAGGTAATTGTAAACAGTTGATGCACTCGTTTAATGACATTGTTAGTTGTTATTTCACATCATTTTTGCATGTCATGACCGTTTTATTCCCACTGAGAGGAATTCTTTTTAGCTCAGCAATTTTCACTTTTGTTATTGGGGATATTTCGTCATAAATACTGTGTTTATATAGTTATGTTTTGTTTTCGACAAAATAATTTGGGCCACTCTTTAGAAATCCTTTCAAAAAAACACATTGAATTATGTATTTTTTTCCATTAAATAAACTAATAAAGTAACACTGCTTAAGTTTATTAGTTGGCTTTTCTTTTCTTTTTTTGTAAAAAGGCTTAAATTTTTATTAGTTGTTGGTTTCTGAAAATGAAAACTTCATTGAATCCTTCGTATGAGCAGAATTGGTCAGGATCAAATTAAGTGTTTTTGAATACTAATAATTTCTGAGTTGTACAAATGTTACCAATGGAATATGACGTTATTACTAAAATAGAGTTTTAGTCACCCTTGTATTATTACAAGATTTAAAAAAAGACACATATACACACGATACGATATTTTTGATTTTGAGAAAATCTAAAACCGAGAAATTGAACTTTGGAAAATATCGTTGACAAAAAACACAACTAGCTTGCCCGCAAAATCTTTTGACAAACCGGTAAAAGTGGATCGAAGACATAAAGGAGGAATCTAGACCGAACGATTCACACGGACAGATGTACAATCTACCATACACGTGGCATAGCATGGGAGACAATCACGCTCAACACGTAACTGCCATGTCAACCTAACAAGACCGCTCCGAACAAAACAACACACGTGTGGGTCCTACCGCACGAACGCGACGTCTGTGCAACGTTATCAAAGATCTCTGTCTCTTTCTTTTTTTAAAACAAAATTTTAATGAACCAACTAATTCCCTAAATAAATACTATCTCACTCATTTGTTTCGTGCATTTTATTCAGTTAATTTTCCTCCATTTTATTTTAAATTATGTTTACTAGTAGTTTTTTTTTCATTTCAAATGATACTGATAAGTTTTTATACCAAAATTTAAATGTATTTTATTTTATCTATAATTTATAGCATGAATTATGTTCATTATTAGTTTTAGTTGATAATTTCTTATGTTAACAATAAATTAAATAAAAAATTATAACTTTTAATCTGTTTACAAAAAATAAATCACCTAAAATGAAACAAAAGAATATATATTAACCCATTCTCTCTTAGAAATTGAACCATATTTTTACCTTAGAAACTGATTTTTTGTTTTTGTTTTAAGACGATCAAACATAAATTGTTGCATGTTGACCAAAAGCGAAAAAAAAAAAAATAGTATTTGCAATGACTGTATCCAAATATTGAAGGTTTGAAAAACATGAAAATAGAAGATGCACAAAATGGATCGTGACACCAACCAAATCATCTATGTTAATTAATTTATATGGTTGGTGAATTTGATGTTATTGACAAAGACTCAAAATGTTTTTTCTTCTTTTCTTGTATATATTAATATGGTCTCGGATCTTGTGCAAGTGCTTTCTTTCTGTCTACACTTTCGTTGATGATGTAGTTTACTTAACATTGTCATTAACAGCGTTTGCTGGGTTCACTAACCTATGTGTCTACAATTTTTGACTCATTCAATTGTTTTAGTTTTCAATGTCTAATTTAAATATTCGGGACCATCTGATCTATCGGGACCTTAACCAAATTAATGGATCATTAATCATGATTTTAATGTGTGTGAAACATGTAGCTAGTTTACTTTGACAACCAAAAACAAAACAAAACATGTAGCTAATTTTTAAATAAACTTCTCACATTTGTTTATTGTAAAAGAAAAGAAAAATCAGATCTGCCTAACTAACCTTTCGGGTATGTACTCTACAGACTACAGATAACAGTAGTTTAAAAAAGTATATCCTAATTAATTACGTTACTTATTGAAATGGGTAATAATGTATCTTGTCTTCCTCCATTAGACCTAAGAAAAGCAACCAAATTTTAAAGGTAAACATTAAATTACGAGTCAAGAAAAATATGAAAGGAGATTTGCACAAATCTTCTTCAACGAGCTATCACATTTAATCTTCATATCCTTGTATTGCTCTACAATTTTCACGCTCATCAACCACAAAATGATCTCGTTTAAAAATAATTAAAATGATCTTGTTTTAAAAAAATTAAAATGATCTCGTTTTAAAAAAATTAAAATGATCTCGGTATATATCAATACTATACAGACTAGTACACCTACGTTTCCAAATGACAAATGGTTTCTGTTTACGTTTACATAAACTACTTCGTTTACATCATAATTCAATTAACCATTAGGGGGCAAAAAAAAAAAATCATATTTTGTTTAAAATGGTTAAAAACAAAATATGGTTAAAAACTTACTATTAGGGGGCAAAAGCATAATAAAATGGTTAAAAACTTACTATTGTTTTTATGTAAATCATATTTTGTTTCCCTCTCTTCGTTGTTAAAATGGTGAGTTAGAGTTTAGCAGATATATTTGAGGCTTTTCTTCATAAAAGAAAATATGTACTAATGTATATCCGCCAAAACATGTCTCCTAACATATCGGATTATTTTTAATTAAGATACTTTTAGATTTTCTTTTTTTTGGTTAACGTTCAATTATTTTAGATTTTTAAAAAATATAAAGATCTATTATAGATATTCGAAATTTAAGTATTTTTCCCGTTAGACGCAGATTAGGAACATTTATTTGGATTATAAAATATATGATAGATCAGTAGAAAGCGATAGTACTATTTACAATAGAATACACCAATAAATAAATTTGTATTATCTTTATTTGGAAGAATTTGCACGAAGTAAAGAGTTTTTATTTCTTTTATTTTAATTTTACTCTTATACCATCCATTTTGAATTTTAAAGTGGACAAATTAGCCCAAAATGCTCGACTATATTCACAAAATATTAACTTTTAGAACATTGTACCTTTGGTTTGGATTTCTGAACTGTTTCTTTTAAGAAAGTTGAACCAATTGGCAAGTTTGATATTAAATCAGTAATTGAACTGAAAACAAAATCAAATAATGTCAGTAGGATTTTTGAGAAAACCAGAAAAAAACTAACTGCTTTATCCGATTCAAAATTATCTAAAACACGACCTAAATTTTCAGTTCTTAAAATTGTTGACAAAAAAATTATCTAAAATTTACTACTCCTACAATTTTATTGTTTTACGAAATCTTCAGATTTAATGTTTCAAGAATATAATTTATATTCAAATTCAAAGTAAAAGTTCATAAGTTTTCTTTTCATTTTTTAATAAGACTAAAATTATTACATATTTATTTTTTTCGGCAGCATTACATAAATAAATCAAACTTTGGATTATCCCAACGAGTTGAAGTAAAAACAAAACAGATCCCATGGCAATCGGATTGGTACTGAAAAAAAAGAGAGCAAAATAAGGGAACTTGTTTTGTTTGCTTCGAAAAGCTTCGCCATTTGTTGTCTTTTCCGCTAATTTATTATTTCTTCATCTCTATTCTCCATACTGTATATGTTTTGACCATGTGACTTCTTCAACTATCTTTTCTGTCGTTTTTATTTTTTGTAGTTTCATATATACTTCCTTTCTATTAATGTATTCTCTATAATAATAAATTGTTCCAAAAACTACAACGTTTAGGTTTGTTACACATTTTTATTAATTATTATATTAATGATGAAATATAGATTTTAAGATAAGTAATTGAATACTAGTGCCTATTGGTTCAAAGTTATGAAAAACTTTTAGTCACATAACAAATCAGTTTTTTTTTTAATACGAGTAAAAAGAAAATACATTAATAAAAAAACATAGAAAATANAAATNAAAAAAANAAAAAAAAAAACATTGTTGGAGAAACGGCCAAATTTCGTGATTTGTTTTTTTTTCAATTAGTATCAAATGATGTCGTTAGACTAAACAAAAACTTCTGAGTTATGATTGTCATTATTATTATTACTTTTAGTCTATATAGTTTATTTGATAGAGACAACTATATCAATCGTTAGGCTATAAACACCCGATTCATTATTTTACTACTTTATCATAAATCTCTTATTATTGTAAATAATAAAATCGTTAAGGGCAATGATAATAGCAGTAACACTTTTTAGAAGGAGAGCAGTAACCGGCTCCTTTCCCCCTCTTCTTCACACACATAGAGTCACACTCTGCAGCAACACAGTTGGATTGCTTTAGAATCTCATTACATTGTTTTTTTGGTTTTCCTAGCCCCTCATTTGCCACCACTCCTGTTACCAAAATATGTATGAAACATAAAATATTAATTTGTGTATTTAAAATGGAAATTTATATGTTTTCATGGAGATATACGTTTTGAGAATATACTAATAAAATGTCTAAAATATAAAAGTCTTTGTCCAAGCGACCAACAGAATAGGCATTCATAATATATATGTGTTTAGATCCATTAAATATTCTTGTCAAACAACATAAGATTATTACTAAAGCATAACAACTATGATAATAATTTGAAAATATAATATAAATTTACACCACGACTATTTTTTAAAGTTTAGTACAAAATAGTTTAACTCAATTTTTTGGTTAGGTCTAATATGGATCATATATATAAGGCTGAATTCAATATTATGGAAAGCGTAGTTTAATTGATATTTCAAAGAGTTAATATGACATTCTTTCTTCTAGAAAATTGTGTAGGATATATTAAGATGATAATAGATATAAATACAAACCTAGCACAAGAATGGTGAAGATAATCATAACAGTGAACGAGAGTTGAATGAGTTTCTTCATCATAGATGATATAAATGAATTGACTGTTTTTAAACTTAAAAGAATGAACAAAATAAGTTTTTTTTTTATATAGTTTTTTTAACTTAACAAAATGTGGTGATATTTATAATCAATTGGATGTTTCTATTTTAAGCTATATGTCTGAATTTAGGGATCTAGTTTGACCTTAAATATTTCTTATATAGGTTAGAGGCTTAGAGCTTTAAACTCGCTCCTGCTTTCTCCTTCACTATAAATATTTTTTAATTAAATTAAAACAACACACTACTTATATATATATATATATATATATATATATAATCTGATGAATATATATGTATATG
>Ga0041059_1001251_pt1 | contig 20307 bp, 15 predicted proteins | sample AraColnosormetaG_FD_56232 | JGI IMG/M metagenome (GOLD analysis project Ga0041059, IMG submission 56232) | Arabidopsis roots microbial communities from North Carolina, USA - Col MF nosort | ecosystem: Host-associated > Plants > Roots > Unclassified | place: USA: North Carolina | collected... | reverse complement strand
TTTGTTTATGAATTTTTTTTTTTTTTCTATATTGGTGTTATTAGTTGATGCTTCATCTAATATATGATTTAGACTTCTTTTTTTTTATAAATGAAAATTGTGGGCATTTGTTGGGCTTATTTAAAAAATATGATTTGATGTACTCTTAGTTGGGCTTTAATCTAAATAGAAGCCTAAATCATTCATAATTCATATCAGATTAGGTGAATACCCACATTATCTGTGGGTTTTTGTTTTGAAATTTGCTATATAAAAAATATTTTTATGGTTTTTGTTGTAATTTATGTGTGTTATTATGTAAATAATAAAGTCATATTCATTTTATATAGTTATGGTTTTTATAATTAGATTCATCTTTAACTCGAAATATCAATTATATGTTTTTTAAATATAATTATTTATATACCTAAGATCCTAGTATTTTTAATTATCATGAATTCATACAATAACTATATATGATGCATTGATACAATCGTATTTACTTATAATGTGGTTTGAAACTTGTCTAACTTGATTTTAAACAAACAATTTTTTTTATGTATTTTCTCTCCTCATCTACTATTTCAACTACATTATGATAGTAATTTAAGTACTCATTTTAAATCTTTCTTCTTCCATATAGTCATATAAGAGAGAGTTTTGTGTCTTGAATATTTTTAGTATGTCTAACATTTTAAAATGTCATTACATGAAAACATTTGCATGTCAATATGACCAATTTACCATAAGACACATAAATGAAAAGAAAGAAGACAATATGGTAAGTCATATTCATAAAACGTAATGATAAAAAAGATTCAAAAGAAAATTATTAAATTAATAAAAGATTAAGTAGCAAACATCTAACTTACAACACAATTAACCTTTTTAGGCATTATCGAGTAATGACTATTGATATAGAAACATTTAACGAAACAAGAAGAGTATAATAATAGTAATGATTGATACATTACCATGATTTTGTTTGTTTGTAAAAAATTAGCTAAGAATGAGATTAATAGAGGATTTAACAAAATAAATTTTTTATTTCTTTCAATTAAATTTTCTAATCTTTTAATTTAAATAATGTAGAAAGACACATATCATTTTTTTGTGATGATGATGTGACATCCAATAACATTAACATAATATCAATAACATTATATATTTATAATGATGTAAATTTATTAACATGAAATAATTTTAAAGGAATTCGTTCTAAATATTTAAACGAATACAATTTTCTCATACCAAATGTTTGGATCAAACACAATTTCTAAAACTGTCCGGATTGATGTTGATATTGTGTGAAAATAATGTGGCTATTTCAAACCTAACCCGATCCGGTCCGACACAGAATTTATCCGACATCATGATCTCATGTACAAAATACATATATGTGTACTAATAGATATTTATGTACCGGAAAAAAGGAAACTCTGTATGGAGTAAAAACGATTCCGGTTTTCAGAATTTGTGTTGACGAGTAGGATGAACAACAATAAGCCCCTGCACAATTGAACGTCATCCAAATTTATTGAAACCAAACATACCAAAAAGAGAAAGATTCTTAAGAGATTTCTTGAAACTCGGACCGATTAATACATACCTCTGAATAGCGAACATGATCATGGTGTGAATACGATGTTTTCACAATCGTCTCCCATTTTTTAGACTGAGAGTCAGTCTTTTTCTCCATATTCTTCTTAAAACGGGCTGCTTGACCGGAGACGACTACGGCGAATTGACCAGAGACGACGGAGGAGGTGGTCGAGCTTCTCGGAAGTGTCCGGCAAAGCCAAGACTCTGAAGGAGTTTTAGGCAATGGAGGTTGAGAAACAGAGAGATTCTCTGACCTGTTTTTGTTTCTGTTGCTCCTTCTCTTTACTTCTTCCACAAGAAACCTAATCTCTTGTCTCTGATTCTGATCGGTTGTTTGTTGCAACCTCGAATGATTTCTCGGGATCTGGAGTGTTTCTCTGGATTTAGGTAGAGAAATCCTGGAAATATCGTTTGAAAATCTTGGCGTTGCATCGATTTCTTGAGACTTACTCATAACCTTGCTTGATTTGAAGATTCTCGGTGATGTTGATTTCGTTTTGTAAACAGAATCTATCGATTTAGGGTTTATGATATTTTCCGATTTTACTCCAACATCCTGACATGTCTTGATCCGAGAGAGAACCGGGGTAAGAACATCCACTGAGTTCTTGGAACAGAACCATGGCAAGAACCCTAACTGACCTTTCTTGGAGTCATTTGAGTAAACTAATGCATCAATACCATCCACATGATTATGATCACAATGCTCCTCATCATCAACGTCGTTGTTCAAATCTTGATTAATTGCCATGGAGACTCTCTGTAGAGCAATGCTCTGTTTCTTCTTCTTCTCCGCTTTAACTCGAGAAGCTTCTTTCTTCATTTTCAAGGAGATTGCTTCCGCGGCTGGTAAAAATCTCGACATGATGAGATCACGATATTCAAGAATGACGTCATCTCTTGAAACATTACTCGATCTGTCTCCATCTCCATTATTCTCGAACTCACTTACTCCACTTGAGCTGCAATTAACAGAGAAACTTGCGGTTGAAGAAACCATTTCCATAGCTTTGATTAGGTCTGACTCTTCGACTAGGTTTTTTTTATCCTTTGGCTTTCCAGGTGTTTGTTCCCATTTGAAAGGAACTGACGATGGTTCCATTACATGCTCGAAACTCTGGTCTTGTAATAATCGAATCAGAATTTCATTCTCTGTTTCTTGACATGAATCTTTGATTTCTCTCCTTCTCGTCGTCATCGTCTTCTTCTTGGTGTTCTCTGATTCGTTTGGATCATCAGGTTTAGTCGGAACTCGCCTCACGGATAGGAATGGAGCATCTAAATTTAGTTTCTTCTCCTCCATTTTTGCTTCTGATAAAAATCCTTTCAAGAACTCTCTTTCACCCCAAAAAAAATAAACTTTAAAGAAGGTGTCAAGAATTAAGAAAGTGTAAAATGTATAAATGAAAAGGAATCTAAAGAGTTAGTGATGTTTTCTGTTTCTGCTTTGCTATATACAATCAGAGAAATAACACCATTTATTAGAAAACAAAAAAAATAAAGACGATTTAAAGAATCTACATAGGGAGGACCGAAAAATGAATGTTAGGGGAAGAGTCAGTCAATAAATAAAGTGTCTCAATGGTAAAATTTAGAATTATCGCAGTAAAAAGATAATTCAATTATGGTTTTGATAAAAAAAAATGGTGGTACGAAACGAAAGAATGGATGGAATGATAAATTTATTCAAATTAAAAATTAAAAGAAGAATAATAAAAAATAGGGATAAACATTAAAAATAAATAATAATAATAGATATAGTCACCTTTCTTACTGTTTCAGAACAATGGGGGGTACAAGATTTTTGTTTGAGAAAATATGACTTTCGAATTTCGATAGGATCAATTCAACTTTTGTTGTTGGACTGTTATGAGGTTGAGATTCTCGTGAACAACTCCATTGATGATTATTAATTAATTAACTAGTGTTATTTTATGTTGAATGGAATTCTAAACATGTATTGGAAATGAAATTTCGTTTTATAGTAAACGACATTGTTGATCATAAAACCGAAGTTTTGTTCAAAACAGAAAAATATCAAATTATTAAAAAAAAAATGTAAATTACTATGTTACTATTCAAAATTTAAATATTATCAATAAAATTTTCAATTTATGTCATACATTCACCTAATTAGGCGGGTCTTATCTAATATACAATACAATTCAATATACTTCAAAATTTTGGTTGTCCGGGTAATAAATTTTTAGAAGAAGATTTTGTAAAATGTGTATAGTTTTGATATTTTAACTATATATTAAAGCTAAATCAATTAAAAAACTATGAATTTTTTAAACAAGTTTACTTTTGATATTTTTTTATATATCAGGTCCAGACATCTACAAAATACTTGATTTTTTACTTTTGATAATATTCAATATTCAAATACTCTAAATTCCACAAAGCCGAAATTTAATTAGATCCAGATAATTACATCTTATTACAAATCTAAACACCCTAAAATTTCAAAAATATGTAAGTCATTTTCATTCTTGAGTAACCAATTCATAAATAATGTAAGACATGCTTTCGTTATTTTGAGGGCCACGCAACGTTTTTGATAATTCTTTTAGCTCTCTGCATAATGTCATACCATGCTATATTTATTCATCTTAAATCATGTCCAATCATTGTTATTGTTTTTAAAAAAAATCTCCAATCATTTTTTTTTCTTTTGCTAATATCCTATTTCCTGCTGTTATAAATAAACAGAATGTATGTATTTTTATATATTTTTCTTTTTTGCAACAACTAATTTTAATTAGATATTAATTAGGGTTTGATACAAACAGAATAGCCTCTTTTGGCAAAGCATCAACTTGACGATTTAGATTTCGAGATATGAAATTGAAAAGGTAATACGCGAAATTAGCTAAAAAATAAAGATAGGTTGTCATGTAGAATCTTGTAGAGATCCTTGTGATACAGCTTCAAATTGAGTACTTTGATAAGAATTTTCCAATCTGAAACAAAGAAGTAAATGGTAGAGGCCGATTCAGTTGTAACTCTCATCGCAACAAGAGTTGCCAAAGCTGAGGAGATCGGATGTAAGAGGCAGTGGAATTTCCTTTCAAAAGCTTCATAATGTATGTATATAGCTTATAGTATACAAGTAATTGTGCACGTTTTTTAGTGCAGTCGTTATTTATTGTCTCTTTCTTGGGCACTATATTTTAAAGTTAGAGGAAAATAAAAATAGTAACATATGGTCTATTTTAAAGGAAATCATGAAAGTATATTGGCAAACAAAAAAATCATCAAATACCTTTTGCTGTTCTAAAAACTACTCCCAAAAATAAACAAGGCGTACCTTCTTGTAATCAATAATGTGGACCTTAGATGCATCGAAACAAGGTGAAGAAGATAGCAAATTATTAATATTGTCATTTAATATAATTTATTAAATACCAAACTCTTCAAAACTGTCTGTAAATGTTCATTCAATTCACCAGCGGCAATTTTGTTTTTATGTAGAAAAAAAGGACCAACGTCTTAATGGAGTGTTTTTTTAAAAACTTTGGAGGCTTGGACCAAAAAAAAAAGTCACCGACCCCTACATTTAATGTACTAGACTATAGACTTTTAAATGTTGAGCATGTTTCATTAACCGGATAACAAAGAACCCTAAATTTGCGGAGGTGAAAAGGACAGGGTAGAACTAGTGATTGTCTTTCGCATGACAACTGCTCTTAGATATCGTGGAAGATCCATTGCCTATCATTCAAAAGCTCTGAGCCAACCAAGAATCTATTTCTAGATTTCTACCACATCAAAATTACAGAAACTTTTTTTTAAAATGAAATAAAAGAACAAACGTAAGATACTAACTAACTTACTAATAATTAAGTTACTAACAAATACTCCTTATATTTAATATTATACATATACTTACTTATTTCCCATCGACCATGACTATTGCTAGTTGAACCTGATTATAATTCTTAAAAACTAAAACTATAATCTAAAAATTACAACTTTAGATGAGCCACCCTCTCCGAGAGCTTAGCCAATGACTTAAGATTAAACCCAACGATTGTATCAGCAAAAGACGTCGTTTCCTCCTCACTATTTCCTTCCGGCACATCCACCACATAACTCTCCACCACCACCGTCTTCTCCTCCGTATCCGCCGCCACAAACGCCATCGTTTTCGACCGGTAATTAACCAAACGATGATCACCACCTATAATGCTAATCATCATCACATGAGACTCATCGTCAAGTTCATCTAATCTCTCTCGGCTGAACTCCGCTGGAAGACCGGAAACCACCGTCACTTCACGGACGGAGCCTTCTCCTCCATCGCCGGAGCTTAGATTGCACGTTTTCACGAATTGTTTGTAGGCTTGAGGGTTATCAAACCGACGTAGAATTGACCAAACTAGAGATAGTGGAGCATCTATAGTTTGTACTAGTGTGGAACCGCACGTATGATATTTTTGAGAAGTTTCCATTTGTGTATTGCTGTTTTTTTGACGAAATTGTCCTTTTATCGACCGTTGTTTTGTGTGACAGTATCTTCAAACCTTTTTGAAGCTTCCATGCATTAGTGTTCGAGTATTTATACGAGAAATATCTAAGAACAATGCCGACTAAAAAAAAATATGAGTTGTCATTTTTTGGTGTTTTCTGCAAAATATGAATGTAATATCAAGTAAGAAAAACTTTGTTGATTTGTATAACATAAGATGATAAAAAGAAGTTTAAAGTGTATATATATTTTAAAAGAATACATTGTAATATGCACATAAAACCAAAAAAATGCTTTAAAAGAAAGACTGATTAATCAGTGTAGGATGTGTAGCATATGGTGACAATATATAGGCATATGGCTACATATTTGTCCGTAAAATATATTTAAATAAATTGTAAACTTTAGAATGCACATTTGTTTTGTAACGTCATTGTAATGAAGAATGTATTTCGGTTAAATTTGGAGGGTTATGACATGGATTGTGGAAAAACTAGTGGCATGTAATAGATCCACGTTTTCGATTTCGTTCATACGAACCACACTTATTTACCACACATTTATAGACATTGTTTTTGTTGATAAAAACTTGACTAAATGAAAAAAAACAAACAAAAAAAAAACAAACAAGAACAGATGAGAGAGGGAAGGACATATCTTTAAACGCCAAGTTGAGAACAGGCCCAATGAGCCTACAGATTAAAGATCCATTTGAAGCCCAAAATAGCATCACTTACTCCTTCAGAAGGTAAAGATAATTGAACCGGAAACCGATAAGCTTAACCAAATTGTATTTCTGTTTAACTTTTATAGGGTCCCTTTTTCTTTTGTTAACAATTTGAAAAGGACCAAATAATTGAACCTTCGATCGTAATCGCAATCTCACATTTTCAAACTCTTATATTTTAATCTGATCAAAAATAAAAATAGACACACAATAAAATAAAGTTAAACAGAATAAAACGTTTACGAGTTCAGTCGATCAATATGATTAGAGATGAAAATAATTTCGGTAAGACTTTTGCATGCAATCTATCAAGATTCAAGGCCGTATTTTAGCATATGTAAGTAGGATAATCGAACAATCCTAATTTTGTTTAAGAAAATCTTAAGTAAATATGTATAAGTGAGGTTATTTTTTTTTTTAATTGTTTACCAACATATTAGCAAAATGTTTTTTAAATATTACCTTCAAGTAAAAATAGTTTGAAATGGCTCTTCATTCTACTAGTATGTAATTAGTTTCTTGTGAGAAAAAGTGTAAAAATAAGTAGAAGTTGAACAATTGAGCTACAGCCAAATATAACAGAATTTAAACTATTTTTCCTCTTTAAAAAGAAGCTGTTGGAGACGAAGGGTTAATTACATTAATTACCATTGTATTTCAACTTTTTGTATTTTTTTTTTGTGCAAGAAAAAAATGAATCATAAAATATACTTTTTATTTTATAAGCGAACTATGTTTAATTTCTTCACTTGCACATGCTAAAAGACGCTCTTTGGCATCAAGTTTCAACTGAGAAGGTATAAGACACTGAACGATCAGAGTCTGCTTTAGAAAGCTATTTCGCTGGACACGTTAGTACTCACAAGTCAATTCCTGTTACAACAACAAGAGTTTTAATCAAAAGAAAAAAAAATGATTTTAACTTTTTAACTTGAATGATTTCAAAATTTGGCTTATATCAATACATTTACAAAGGAGAGTTTAGAAATGGACTCAAACTAAAATTGTATATACTTTTGGGCAAACAGAATAATGACATTTAAGAAAGAAACTTAAACAATTATTTTTAATTTCACAAGACATATAAATACATAATTATACCTATATTATTCCCAGTTGAATAAGCATATTTTGCTAGTTGCTATATATCCAAAACCTCGTAAAAATGTAAGAGTTTTACTTTTAAATTCTAAAAACTAATACTATTATTACAATCCCACGACTTTTACAACTTTAAGTGAGCTCCATCATCTTCTCCGATAACTTAGCCAATGACCTAAGATTACACCCAACGATAGTATCAGCAAACAACGTAGTTTCTTCCTCAGTATTTCCTTCCGGCACATCCACCACATAACTCTCCACAACCACTGTCTTCTCCTCCTCCGCCGCCACAAACACCGTAGTTTTCGACTGGTAATTAACCAAACGATGATCACCACCAATAATGCTGATCACCATCACATGAGACTCATCGTCAAGTTCATCTAATCTTTCTAGGCTAAAACTCGCCGGAAGATCGGAAACCACCGTGACTTCACGGACAGAGCCTTCTCCTCCATCGCCGGAGCGTAGTTTACAAGTTTTTACGAAATGTTTAAATGTTTTTGGGTTATCAAATCGACGTAGGATCGACCATACTAGAGGTAACGGAGCATTGATAGTTTGTACTACTGTCGAACCGCATACATGCTGTTCTTGAGATGTTTTCATACGTGTTTGTTTGGTGTTTCACAATTTTGTTTTCCTACCGACAGTTGTGGTTGTTGTCTTCAAATATTTTACGTAGTGGCAAGTTTTTTTTAGTATTTATATATGAGAAAAATCTATAGGTCGACAAAAAGATGAGAAATATCTTTAGAACAAGGCCGACTGAAAGAAATACTAAAATTATGAAATTCTGAACGCATAACAAGTAACAACGAAAATTTATTTATATATTCTATATGACATTTAACTTTGGAATAAAATATTTAGTTTAAGTCCATTGTGATATTTTATACATGCACATAAATACCAAAATACTTTAACGGCCTGAGTAAGTATCAAACAGTGTAGCATAGCAAATTGTATACAAAATACTGTAAGGAACAATTTGCGGTTGTGGTTGGCGGGTTATATGACATGGACTGTGTTAAAAATAGTGGCAAATAATGGTTCCACGTTGGTTTACACGAATCACACTTATTAATCACACATTTATAGTGTATTATAAGAACCAAATAGTTGACAGATGTTAAAAGAAAAGAAAGTAGACAAAAAGGAAAGGAAACAAATAAGAACAGAGATGAGAAGTTAGAGATTAGAACTTAGACTTAATCCAAAATGGCAAGCTCAGAAAGAGGCCAGATGAGCCTAAAATTTATAGATCCATTTTAAGCCCAAACTAGCATCACTCTTTTACATTAGTTTTTAACCTTCAGGGTAGCCGATAATCGAACCAAAACCGATATAAAAATTAAACCAAAATGTGATTTCTGTTAATATAACTTTTCTTTTTCCATCTCCAAATTTAAATTCACGGATATAGACTAGCAAAAAGAGCCAAAATCACAATCACAATCTCACATTCTAAAATCTCTGACGATTTTGTTTCTTTAGTCAAAAGAAAAAAAAAATTATCGAAAAATTAATCAAGGAGACATTTACGAGTTTAGTCAATATAAGAAATTAAGTTGGTTTCAGCAAGACTTTTAATTGCAATCTACTATTGAGTTCTTATGAGAGATAATGTAAAGAAAGAAGAGGAAGTTTGAATAGTTAAATTAAATCGAATGTTATAGATTAAAAACTATTCCGGCTAGCTAGGTTTTAATCTATAGTTATATTTTTTCTGAAATGTATGATAAAGACTACAAGATCGTACGACATATAATTTGGCTTATATCAATACATATTTATAAAGAGTTTTAGAAATGGAGTAACCGGGAATGATTAATTCATGGCGTTGGAGATTAACTCCTTCAGACATGTTTCACAATAACATGGAAGGAAGTAAAAGGGTTCATCTTACTGGTTAGTTAAACCTTAAATAACATTTAATTTATTAATTTCTAGATAGATAAACTATGGTTCTGGAACTACATGAAATTTTTTTTAACATTTAAAAAAAAACTACATGAAAATTTAGCAAGGAGAATATGGAAATTTACATTTGCAAATACGTCTGCTATTGGGTGCATCATAAATGCCACACTCGCAATGAAAAGGGTATTCTTTGATTTTATTAAAGCCTCTTATGCAAGTTTTGTTTCCGTCCCACCCACAATTTTGTTCGAATACTTGTGCCTTTTCGCACACCTTCTTCACTCTCTTGGCCTTAGTCTCCACCGATTTCACCTCTATTCGTTTTTTATTTTTATCAATCATACATACACACAACAAAAATAATGTCAAAATTGTAAATAAAATGATTATTTAATATATAAAAATTGATAATGCAGTAAGTTTTTTTTTGTCTTTTAAACCGAGGATACTAATCTAAATCGAAAGAACAATAGTGTACATTACGTACCTCTCACGTGACTAAGAACACAAAATATGAGAACACAAGAAACCATGAACAAGGTAGTAGACTTCATGATTTAACAAAAATGGTAAAAGCTACTGTCTTTGTTACCTCTCTCTTGTAACAAGTGTGTTACTTCTCTTTAACGGAAACTGCCCACACCAAAAATAGTTATTTAAACTAAATTAGGGGAAAAGAAAAGGGACATGTAAGAAGATCAAGTCAACCAGATCTACAAAATTAGCTGTTTAATCTTAAAAGGAAAAATAATTGGATGGAGGAGCTTGTCTGCGTTCTGATTACAGGACATAATGGATGCAACATTTTCATAAATTTATTTTACACCTAACTTAAATTTAACAAAACTTCAAAAATTACCAATATGATAGCCAAGAAACGAGGAAAAGACAGCAATGTTACATTTGGAAGTTTGATAAACATTCAGAGGCTTTAGAGCATCCTCATTGGTGAACCACTTTTTTGAGTGTCTTGAAACTAAAGTATTTAATATTTTAATATTAAAAATGTTAAAAGAATATACATGGAGGGATGGGTCTTAATTCTTTAAATTCTTTTTAATTATAACATTAATTCATCTTTATATTTAAATACCCTATATTTTTATGATCAATGAGAATGATTTTAGAGGTTAAGTGACAAGAATATCCAAAAATATTATATCCCTTGTTAAGTTGTGTAATGTGTTATATACATATATATGAGCACATGCATGAATTATCAAGAGATATATATAAAAAATTAGAGGACTTGGGAGTCCGAGCAGATCTCTTTCCCTTCTAAATTTGGTTTTCGATCTAAATCCAATATTCAACAGTAAACTTCTACTCATTGATTTATTTTTTATTTTGTAATAAACTAATAGTAATATATAAGTTCCTCGATCGTGTGTAACCAAATTACATTCTTTTTACTATAGAACAACAAAATATCACTCACACATCAAATCAAACAAAACCAAAACGTGAAAAGGTAATTAATGATGATATTAATTCATTATATGGTTATAAACTTGATAAAGTTAAGCAAATAGAAAATCTCTCATGTTATATGTTTTTTTCTTTTTTTTCTTTTCGCTTAGAATGTTACGTCAGGGACAATACCAAGCTCCTTGAAAGCAGCAGGACAATCAGCCAATGGAGTCTGAACCATGAAACCGAGAGGGTTAACAATACGTGTCTCGTGGGAGACGATTCCGTCATTCGCCGTTAAACTGATCTTAGCGGCGTTACGTAAGTAAGCCTCTGTGCTGACATCACTGCAACCACTGTCTGGTGATTGGACCAAAACAAGCTCGCAAACTTCTTCCTCGTGGTCACCGGTTACTTCCATTTTGTAGCTTCCTGTTTTGTCGGTAACAGCTTCTTTGGTCAATGTTATGGTTCCGTTTGTTCTGCTCCTGCACTCCAACTTCACTTTCGCGCCTGCACAAACACAATTAAAAATGTAAAAAATAAGATAAAATAAATAGAAATTAGTTCAACTATAATTAGTTTGCTTGAGTGGATGGAATTTTTTTTTTGTGTGGATGGAAAATTTATCATGTGGATCAAGATCACGGATCAACTTTTAAGATGTCTGAAATTTTCGTCATTTTGTTATGACCATGGTAAATGTTTAAATGGAAAAATATTCGACAAGCTATAGACCTCAAGAATTTGTTTCGGTTAATTTATAATTTTATATATCCTTTTTGATCTAAGAGAAAAGGATATATTTTGGAAATTTGAATCTGATCAATGTTAATCTTAGAAGCTGATTTACGAAATATTTGAAAAAATGTAGTCAAGGACATTGCAATACTCTCATTCGAATTTAGAAACTGATATATTTATTTTATGACAGTGCTTGCATCCTCTAGGCTCTAACATGCAAGATAGTTTGCGTGCGCATGCATGTATGGCCATCTCAAAATGATAAGTTTTTTTATTAAACGAAAATATTCTCTTAAAAAGAAACGGTTGCACGTTGTAAATTAGCCATGCACACATACATGTGTAGAAACATAGATATACGTGCGTAAATATGTTACCTTCGAGGAATTTGCTGAGACGGGTAACGAATTGGACACGGCAAGTGTCACAGTAAACTGATCCTTGAATCTGGAAACGATCGAAGTCGTCAGCATCAGCGGCGGCGAAACCTGCCAGAGAAGACAAACACACGGCGGAGACGACAAAGAAAGAGAAGAAGATAGCTTTGGAAGCCATTTTTATTAGAGATTTTTGTTTTGTTTTTGGTCTTCTCTTCTTTTTGATATCTCTTTTTATATTCAAACAATAAGTTGAGATATGTTTGAGAAGAGGACAACTATTCTCGTGGAGCACCGAGTTTGTTTTATATTAGAAACCCGATTGTTATTTTTAGACTGAGACAAAAAAGTAAAATCGTTGATTGTTAAAATTTAAAATTAGTTTCATTACGTTTCGATAAAAAAATGATTAGTTTATCATAGCTTAATTATAGCATTGATTTCTAAATTTGTTTTTTGACCACCCTTTTTTCTCTCTTTGGTGTTTTCTTAACATTAGAAGAACCCATAACAATGTACGTTCAAATTAATTAAAAACAATATTTCCAAGTTTTATATACGAAACTTGTTTTTTTTAATGAAAACAGTTGAATAGTTGATTATGAATTAGTTAGATCAATACTCAATATATGATCAATGATGTATATATATGAACTCAGTTGTTATACAAGAAATGAAAATGCTATTTAAATACCGATCATGAAGTGTTAAAAAGTGTCAGAATATGACATGAAGCGTTTTGTCCTACCGGGTATTCGAGTTATAGGTTTGGATCTCTCAAGAATATTTTGGGCCATATTAGTTATATTTGGGCTTAAGCGTTTTGCAAAGAGACGAGGAAGAAAGATTGGGTCAAGTTAACAAAACAGAGACACTCGTATTAGTTGGTACTTTGGTAGCAAGTCGATTTATTTGCCAGTAAAAACTTGGTACACAACTGACAACTCGTATCGTTATTAGTTTGTACTTGGTACCTTTGGTTCAAGAAAAAGTTGATATAGTTAAATCAGTTGTGTTCATGAGGTGATTGTGATTTAATTTGTTGACTAGGGCGATTCCTTCACATCACAATAACAAAGTTTTATAGATTTTTTTTTTATAACATTTTTGCCACGCTTCGTAAAGTTTGGTATTTACACCGCATTTTTCCCTGTACAAGAATTCATATATTATTTATTTATATACTCCAGTTGACAATTATAAGTTTATAACGTTTTTACAATTATTTAAATACCATGTGAAGATCCAAGAATATGTCTTACTTCTTCTTTGTGTAAGAAAACTAACTATATCACTATAATAAAATAATTCTAATCATTATATTTGTAAATATGCAGTTATTTGTCAATTTTGAATTTAGTATTTTAGACGTTATCACTTCAGCCAAATATGATTTGGATTTAAGTCCAAAATGCAATTTCGTACGTATCCCTCTTGTCGTCTAATGATTATTTCAATATTTCTTATATTATCCCTAACTACAGAGCTACATTTATATTGTATTCTAATGACAGGGAAACTTTCATAGAGATTCAGATAGATGAAATTGGTGGGAAACATCATTGAACAGGAAACTTTTAGCAAATCATATCGATTTATCTACAAAAGAATACTTAGCGTAATGAAGTTCACTTGTTGTGAATGACTATGATTTGATCAAATTAGTTAATTTTGTCGAATCATTTTTCTTTTTGATTTGATTAAGCTTTTAACTTGCACGAATGGTTCTCTTGTGAATAAACAGAATCTTTGAATTCAAACTATTTGATTAGTGAAAAGACAAAAGAAGATTCCTTGTTTTTATGTGATTAGTGATTTTGATGCATGAAAGGTACCTACGTACTACAAGAAAAATAAACATGTACGTAACTACGTATCAGCATGTAAAAGTATTTTTTTCCAAATAATTTATACTCATGATAGATTTTTTTTTTTTGAAATGTCAATTAAAAATGCTTTCTTAAATATTAATTTTAATTAATTAAATAAGGAAATATATTTATGCAAAACATCATCAACACATATCCAACTTCGAAAATCTCTATAGTACACAAGTAGAGAAATTAAATTTTACTAGATACAAACTTCCTAATCATCAAATATAAATGTTTACAAAACTAATTAAACCCACCACTAAAATTAACTAAAAATCCGAGCAAAGTGAGTGAACAAGACTTGATTTCAGGTTGATGTAGGACTAAAATGGCTACGTATCAAACATCAACGATCATTTAGTTATGTATGAATGAATGTAGTCATTACTTGTAAAACAAAAATGCTTTGATTTGGATCAATCACTTCATGTGAACATTAGCAATTACATCAACCTTATTTTCACTATAAAACCCCATCTCAGTACCCTTCTGAAGTAATCAAATTAAGAGCAAAAGTCATTTAACTTTCCTAAAACAATGGCTTTAAAACATATGCAAATCTTTCTCTTCGTCGCTATATTTTCATCATTCTGTTTCTCCATCACTCTTTCTCGTCCACTCGACAATGAACTCATCATGCAAAAGAGGCACATCGAGTGGATGACTAAACACGGCCGTGTCTACGCGGATGTGAAGGAGGAAAACAATCGCTACGTTGTGTTCAAAAACAACGTCGAACGCATTGAACATTTAAATAGCATTCCTGCCGGAAGAACTTTCAAACTTGCGGTAAATCAGTTTGCTGATTTAACCAATGACGAATTTCGTTCCATGTACACTGGTTTCAAAGGTGTCTCGGCATTATCTAGCCAAAGCCAAACTAAAATGTCGCCGTTTAGGTACCAAAACGTTTCTTCTGGTGCTTTGCCGGTTTCTGTTGACTGGAGGAAGAAAGGAGCTGTGACCCCTATCAAGAATCAAGGCAGCTGCGGTATAACTCAAATCTTTATTCATATATATATAAGTGAAATCAAATTGAACCAACCGAAATTTATGTATTCAATCAATTTGAGTTAATTCATAGTGAACAAACCGATCCAAACCAAATCCATAGTGTAACTGACCGAATCGAATAACCATATTTTTATTAAATTTTTCTATGTTAAGTTATATATATTTTGTTTCATACCGTTTTATTGAGATATGTAGTTAGACACATGAAAATATTTATGATAGTGACACTAATGAGTGATGTTTTTGTAGGATGTTGTTGGGCGTTTTCAGCGGTTGCGGCTATTGAAGGAGCAACACAAATAAAGAAAGGGAAACTTATATCTTTGTCAGAACAACAGCTTGTTGATTGCGACACAAACGATTTTGGCTGCGAAGGCGGTTTAATGGATACTGCGTTTGAGCATATAAAAGCGACTGGCGGCTTGACAACTGAGTCAAATTATCCTTACAAAGGCGAAGACGCTACTTGCAATTCCAAAAAGACCAATCCAAAAGCAACTTCTATTACAGGTTCACTTTAGTTAAAGAGCTGGCATATAATAATTAAACAGATTAAACCGATTTTTAATCATATTATCCAAATTAATAAACATTACTATACTAGATAAAATTCATATTTTGAATCTTAAAAAGCTCATGTACGTTCACATATCATAGGTTATGAGGATGTCCCGGTTAATGATGAGCAAGCACTGATGAAGGCAGTGGCACACCAACCGGTTAGCGTTGGAATTGAAGGAGGTGGTTTTGATTTCCAATTCTATTCGTCTGGTGTGTTCACTGGAGAGTGCACTACGTATCTTGATCATGCAGTAACTGCGATTGGATACGGCGAATCTACTAACGGATCAAAGTATTGGATCATCAAGAATTCATGGGGAACAAAATGGGGAGAAAGTGGATATATGAGGATTCAAAAAGATGTCAAGGATAAACAAGGACTATGTGGTCTTGCCATGAAAGCTTCTTACCCAACTATATGAATTCAAAACCGTGTTAAGCTTTTAATTGTGTATGTTTGTGTGGGATTGATGTCTAAAAATAATTTGAATTGTTTTATGTAAAAAAATTGTATTTAGACTGTTGTATGCATTTTATGAAATTGTAAGCTTATGTAATGCAAAGGATTGATAATTTTCGAAATGTTTCTTTCAAATTTCAACGGTATTAGCTAGGGATAATTTGAAGCATATGCACAATCAAATTCCACCAAGTAAAAATGAAAATTTGTTAAAAAAATGAAGTTTGAAAACTCTTAACCATTTACTGAGAAGACTGTAATAAACCGAATTTGGTTCAGTTTGATTTTTATGGAAAAAGACGAACCGTCCGGTTAATGCTTTTTACTTTTTTAAAATAAACCGGTTTTGGTTTGCTTGGATATAAAGCCGACCCGACCCGGATTGACCATGTTCCTTGCACGACTCCTTTTTCTCACCGTTCTCCGTCATCGTCTTCTTCTTTCTCACATTCATTGACTCTCCTCCATAATAAACATTGCAATCTCTCAGAAAGATAAGATCAGCCATGGCTGAGAAAGAAACTCCAGCAATCATACTTCAATTCGCTCCATTGAACAGTTCCGTCGACGAAGGTTTCTGGCATAGCTTCTCCTCTTTGAAACTCGACAAACTCGGAATCGATGATTCTCCGATTTCAATCACCGGTAAACACACAATCATCGAATTAAAAAATCATCCAATGCATCGATTTTTATATATTATTCGATGAGTCTATGCATTCGAGCTCTTATGATCCGTTTAGGTTAGAGAAGCAAAAAAAAAAGTTGAAAACTTGAAAATCCTCTGTTTTCTGGGCAAGTTGTTATGATCCGTTTAGGTTAGAGAAGCAAAAAAAAAGTTGAGAACTTTAAAAGCCTCTGTTTTGTTTAGTAGAGATTATTCAGATTTAGAATTTATGTGCTTTTTTGGAACTGAAATTTTCAGGTTTCTATGGACCATGTGGACATCCACAAGTCTCAAATCATTTGACTCTTTTATCAGAGTCATTGCCTTTAGATGAACAATCATTGATTGCTAGTACTAGTCATGGAAATAGGAATAAGTGTCCTGTTCCTGGGATTTTGTATAACACCAATACCGTTGAAAGCTTCAATAAACTTGACAAACAAAGTCTGCTAAAAGCAGAAGCAAATAAGGTAAATACAAAACTTAGCTCCGTGACTTGGTTTTTACTGGTTCTTGTCTGCAGAAGTTTTAACAATTTTGTTGGTGAATTTTAGATTTGGGAGGATATTCAATCAGGAAAAGCTCTTGAAGACCCTTCTGTGTTACCAAGATTCCTCGTTATCTCCTTTGCAGACCTTAAGAAATGGAGTTTTCGGTATTGGTTTGCGTTCCCTGCGTTTGTACTTGATCCTCCTGTAAGTTTGATTGAATTAAAGCCAGCTTCAGAGTATTTTAGTTCTGAAGAGGCTGAATCAGTATCCGCTGCTTGTAATGATTGGCGCGACTCAGATTTAACTACTGGTACTCAACATTCTTGTTCTATTTTTTACTATTAAAATTCAAGGAGTGGTAGCTGAAAACCTTTTGTTACTTCTCCGTGTTTTGCTGTAGATGTTCCATTCTTTTTGGTTTCGGTTTCTTCTGATTCAAAAGCTAGTATCAGACATCTTAAAGACTTGGAAGCGTGCCAAGGTGATCATCAAAAGGTATGTGTTAACTAACTCTTCCATATGCGTTAGATACAGAAAAAACAAAATTCACCTTTATGTGTCTCTCTTCCTGCAGTTGCTTTTCGGTTTCTATGACCCGTGTCACCTTCCTAGTAATCCTGGCTGGCCACTTCGAAACTACTTGGCACTGATTCGCTCAAGATGGAACCTCGAGACAGTTTGGTTCTTCTGCTACAGAGAGAGTCGTGGTTTCGCTGACTTGAACCTTTCTCTTGTTGGTCAAGCCTCAATTACACTTTCATCAGGTGAATCAGCTGAGACTGTACCTAACTCAGTGGGATGGGAGCTTAACAAAGGGAAACGTGTACCCCGATCCATTAGCCTTGCTAATTCCATGGATCCAACAAGGTACATTTTTGCTCTGTGTCAATGATCTACTCAACTAAATGGGTAAAATCTGATTAGACAAACGGAATCACGTTCTTTCGCAGGTTGGCTGTTTCTGCTGTCGATTTAAACTTAAAGTTAATGAGATGGCGAGCATTACCGTCTCTTAACTTAAATGTATTGTCCTCTGTCAAATGCCTTCTTCTTGGAGCTGGTACATTGGGTTGCCAAGTTGCTCGTACCCTTATGGTACGTATTGAAGAAAATGCGAGATTTGACATTATTTTACAAACTCACTGATTAACTAAGAACTCGTTTATCTTTTATTTTCTTAGGGTTGGGGAATCCGCAATATCACCTTTGTTGACTATGGAAAAGTTGCCATGTCTAATCCAGTCAGGCAATCTCTCTATAATTTTGAAGATTGTCTAGGTCGTGGTGAGTTTAAAGCTGTTGCTGCTGTTAAAAGCCTTAAACAGATATTTCCAGCAATGGAAACTAGTGGAGTTGTTATGGCTATACCGATGCCCGGACATCCGATTTCTAGCCAAGAAGAAGATTCTGTTCTCGGTGATTGTAAACGCCTTAGCGAGTTGATTGAATCTCATGATGCGGTGTTCTTGTTAACCGATACAAGAGAAAGCAGGTGGTTACCGTCTCTTCTTTGTGCTAATGCCAATAAGGTAACTAACTCTGTTTCTTTATTTCTTCTTACTGGTTATATAAGTATAACAATCTGCTTGATATGTCGGTGTTTGATGTGAATTTCAGATCGCTATAAACGCGGCTTTAGGTTTTGACAGCTACATGGTAATGCGCCATGGTGCTGGCCCCACCTCTCTGTCTGATGATATGCAGAATCTTGACATAAACAAGACAAATACACAGAGACTTGGTTGTTACTTCTGCAACGACGTGGTTGCACCTCAGGATGTAATTCCCTGGTTTCTTCATTTTGAATTGTTTTGTTTCGTGTTACCTCCAGTTCAGTCCTGATTCGTCGTACCCACTCTTTTCTTGTATTTGCAGTCAATGACTGATCGAACTCTAGACCAACAATGCACTGTTACACGCCCGGGTCTAGCTCCTATTGCAGGAGCTCTCGCCGTTGAACTCTTAGTCGGAGTCCTACAACACCCACTTGGGTAAGCCTTTCGAAACTCGAATACATTGAAAATACAATCCTCAGGCTTATCGTCTTACATATGTTTATTACATACAGTATCAATGCAAAAGGCGACAATTCGAGCTTGAGTAATACAGGAAACAATGATGATTCGCCTCTCGGGATATTACCTCATCAGATACGAGGCTCAGTTTCTCAGTTCTCACAGATCACGCTGCTTGGTCAAGCTTCCAACAGCTGTACCGCTTGCTCTGAAACCGTAAGTTTCCACATGACATCATTCTTAGAAAACTGCGCTCGAGAATCTGATGATGTTTATAAACTTGTATTTTCAGGTGATATCGGAGTATAGGGAGAGAGGAAACAGTTTCATACTTGAAGCTATTAACCATCCTACATACCTGGAGGATCTTACTGGTTTAACCGAGCTTAAGAAAGCTGCTAATTCATTCAACCTCGACTGGGAAGACGATGATACTGATGATGACGATGTAGCTGTAGATCTTTAAAGACAGATTTATGTATCAAATGTCCATAGACTATATTCACTAGGTGGCTTCTTTTATGAATCTTTTGATAAGCATTTTTTTAAACTAAATTAAAGTACAAAGAAATGAAGAAATCAAATTCTTAATCACAGAATGATTAGTTCAATATCTACTAAACCGAAAATCACACCAACAGTGTATATATAATTTTAGATAATCATAGCTTATAATTAAATTTGAAAAGAATACATTCAAAGATTTTACATATCACATTAGCAAAAACTATGGAGTTTGCGTAGAACAAATCCACTCAAATAAACAGAGGTTAGCGTTGACGCAGCTCCATTCAAATCACAATTTAAGGAGATAAAAGGATAAAATTAGATTTGTTTAAAATTGAAATAGACATAACTTCTTTTTTTTTTTTTTTTCTAAATTGTAAA
>Ga0041059_1001250_pt1 | contig 20312 bp, 13 predicted proteins | sample AraColnosormetaG_FD_56232 | JGI IMG/M metagenome (GOLD analysis project Ga0041059, IMG submission 56232) | Arabidopsis roots microbial communities from North Carolina, USA - Col MF nosort | ecosystem: Host-associated > Plants > Roots > Unclassified | place: USA: North Carolina | collected... | reverse complement strand
GTTGTGGTTATTGTCTTTTTTTTTTTTTACGTCAAAACAATATCATTTATGAATTAGAGTTTATTGTCTAAAAAGCCATTTTTGTTCATACATTTTTCAAATTTGCCATTTTCTCAATATTCTTTCAAATTTGCCATTTTAAAAAACTTAACAATTGAAAAAAAAAATCATAAAACACATACTTCATAAAAAAAACTACACCCTGAACTGGAACCTAATAAACCCAAACATCATGTGTAAATTTGTGTTTTTGTATATAAAAAATGGCAATTTTGAAAGTTTTTGACAAAATAGCAAAGTCTATAAAAAAAAACATCAAAAGAAAAGTCTTTAATTCTTAATTGATTTCTCGCTTATATCCGGACAGGGAATGGTTATAAGAGAGATTAAAAGTTCCCTCTAAAAAAACTCACAAGAAATAAATTTTCCTTCTGAATTCAATTTTCATTTCTAAATATGTTTTCCTCATATTTCAACTAGTTAATCTGAAAATTGTACCAGTCAAGCCATCATAAGAAGAGACCAATAAATTAAGAGTTTGTCTTTATATTAAATCACGCTTTGTATATTTTTATTTAGGATTTTGGTTGGGTGAATATTTTGATCTTTAGAGATAGGTTGTTAATATTTAGACGTTTTGACAACTAATTTTCCTAACGATGAAACTAGTCTAAGTTTTAATGATTTTTAATCATGTGTTCTGTTTATTCTTTTAATGCTTCACGTGGATAGATTGTTTTCAATTTCTCTGTTAGTAGCATAGTAGCCAAATGGGCTTAGTGTTTTTATTAATTAGCCATGCGAGATTAGCTGTCAAATATTCTGTTACAATGCACTAATTTTCAAATGAAGAGAAACGAGCCTTCTTTTCTAAAGGGTCACTGCAAAAATGCATTAACATTCTGATGAAAAAAATAAAATATAGTATCAGATGGACTTTGAATCCATTAAAAAACCAACCCTCTTAAACTAACACTAGGCCACCATCATGTTTAGAATTCTATATTTTGAAACTAGTACATTTACGTGTTCTTTGGTTTCTTGATTGGGATACTATAGTCATTTTTAGGTTTCGTTCAAAGTTGACAATCGTATAAAAATAAAAACTGAATAAGAAGTTTTCGTGAAAAGTAAATTAATTTAGAGAGAAAGTTGTGTCTGCGTAAAGTATCCATACAATAATGGATTAATTTTTGGACATATATAAATTTGATAACTAACGCTAATGTCGTTATGTTCTTGAATCTATTTAAAATATATAAGAGTTTTATGTAGAATAGTGTTAGAAAATCTCAGTAACGTGGACGGTCTTGGCCATGGACTATGGCGGCTACAAATGGTGGGAGTAGGTCTATGGGTAAAATATAATAATACCATAACCAGATTGAGTTAAGGATTATTTCTTAAGATTTTAAAATTATACCTAAGAATTATATTTAATTGCATGTGTATATAAAGTGCAAATGCACACATGACTCTACCTAGCTAGCTAGCTATTCGCATATAGTAAAAAGAAAAGAAAAAAAAAAGTCTATGAATTGATAAATAGGTTTTTGAAATTTGAATTAGATTGTATATATGACCCAACAAAAAATAATGTCATAGAACATATGATGAAATTCGCTATACAAATTCTTTTACCCAATGTATAGTCTAGTTTTGCACCATACGTAAATGTTTATTCTTTAACGTAAAACCTATATATAGATTTTTGCGTTTAATTTGAACTTTATAAGCCATACAATACGTAACTACATTCGTCAAGATAAGTTGTTTTTGTTAATTATCAACAACCATGATTTAAAATATGAAAAAATGGTTAAGGGTTAGATATATTTTATTTTTTGTTAAAGCAAGGGTTAGATATATAATATATTACAAATAACTTCAACTTCATTAAAATACGTCACATGCCATGATTTGTCTACCAAATACAATTAATTAACTTACCGACTTTCTCGACGAAATTAAAAAAAGTTATCGAAATTATCATCTGTGTACACCTTTAATTCCACGAGGAATCTATATAGGCTAATAAATAGCCATCGTACGTAACATCAAACAAAATATATACTAGCTTTGGAATTTTTGTTAGTGTCCTGGCATGGCAAGTTGGATAAATACAAAGGAAGGTAATAAAAATTAAAATAGTAATAAAATTATCACAAATTTTAGGTATATAGATCTCCATATCTATAACAAACATATAACATGTTAAGAATAAATAAAAAAGACGAAACCACCAAGCAAATTCTAAAGATCGTTGGTTTGAATGACATTAGGAAGGAAATGATAGTAAATATACTAGTTCTCGAGAAAATGTAGGGATTTAAGCTTAGAACATCTTAATTATTCAAAAATAATAATTGAAAACCACATAAAATTATAAATCTTGCCTAATAGTTAATATTGAGACTAAAACTCAAACTTTTTTTTTTTCTTTGGTTTTACTTTTTTGATTATATAGATAAATGGATGATGATTAATAGTTTTGTTGGAGATGATTTTTTGCTACCAAATATAGACACGAGTTATGGCTCTATTGTCTCTCACATAAAAACGTTAAACGTTCTACTAAAGGTGGCATGAATCCTATGCATTTTGGAACTGACAATATTCAGTTGTCTCTAATAGATAACTAAGACTTATAACTTTAATCTCCATTTTTTTTTCCGCGAATCAGGATCGGTTATGACTAAAGCGTTAAACAGTCTCTATTAGGACAAACCTAATTTTGTTTTCCAATAAGTTATTTCAGTTAACCTTGCTACTATCGCATATCGTTACCCTTCGGTAAGGTGGTTGGGAAGCTTTGATCATTCCCATGCGGACAAACCAGCTACAGTTACTCTAGAGCACTCAACATTCCATCGAAAAACAATTCAACCATTAAGAAGATCTCCAAAAATCTGGCTCGAACAAACTTTTAAAATATTTGTTAATTAATTTTATTATTCAATCTCAGTTAGTATAGTTTTATGTAAATTCAACTAGTCTTCATACTTATTTTCTATCTTCATTAAGTAATAATACATTAGTTTTGGTAGAATTAGTTTTTGTCTGGCTTTATAAGCTAGTTAGTTTAATTTACAATATTATTTTCAAAATCATTTGATTTTATCTATTCATGTACTTATTTGTTTAAATTTTATTAACATTTGGAGAGAATCTATTTTTTTCTTAATTATATAGATTATTTACCATAACTATATCAATATTTCCTTAAGAACACATTAGATTATAATAATAACAATAAGAAAAGACAAGGCAATAGTATCTTTATGATGATAATTGAAATCAAACAGGAATAAATAGAACATGTTTGGTAGCTTCTTTCTTCTTGTTCTCTTCTCCACATTGCTTTATCCTCTCACGACCAACACTATATATAATCCCTAACTTGGGAACTCTTATCCTCCAAACATAGTTAAACCAAATTTTCTAAGTGTCTCATAAAAAATGACGAGATTCGGATTAGCTCTTTTGATGATTCTTGTGATTCAAGGGCTTGTGACCTTTTCAGAAGCACAATTGAAGATGGGATTCTACGACCAAACGTGCCCTTACGCAGAGAAGATCGTACAAGATGTTGTCAACCAACATATAAACAATGCACCCTCTTTGGCTGCTGGCCTAATTAGGATGCATTTTCATGACTGCTTCGTTCGGGTATTCTTCTTTTGTTTTAAATAACTTCATCGTATACTTATTATCATACGTATTACCTACCAATACAAACAATTTTAAAACATTGTGTGTTAAAATCATCAAAACAATTCAGAGGGTTTAACAGAAAAAATAAAAATATTTAAGATGTTTTATTTTAGCCATGCATTAATCATATAGTATATGCGAAAACGTATATTTTTCTATATAGATAGCTAAATTAGTATGTATATATCGGTGTTGACAGGGTTGTGATGGTTCCATCTTGATCAACGCGACATCGAGCAACCAACAAGTGGAGAAGCTTGCTCCTCCGAATCTAACTGTGAGAGGTTTCGATTTTATCGATAAAGTAAAGTCTGCTCTAGAATCAAAGTGCCCTGGAATCGTCTCTTGCGCTGATATCATCACACTTGCTACTAGAGACTCTATTGTTGCTATTGTGAGTATGCTAATACCCCTTGTTTTGTCTAAACTCTAAACCTGATACAAAAACTAACCGGTTTCGAATAATTTTGGCTTAGGGTGGACCGACATGGAACGTTCCAACGGGGCGCAGAGACGGACGTATCTCTAACTTTGCCGAGGCTATGAACAATATTCCTCCTCCTTTCGGAAACTTCACGACTCTGATAACCCTCTTTGGAAACCAAGGACTTGATGTTAAAGACCTCGTCTTGTTATCCGGTAATATTTAACTCCAAATTGTCTTCTGTTTTTTTGAATCGGTTTAAGTAACTTGGGATATAAATTTGGTTGAGGTAAGTAGTAGAAAAAAAACGCTGCGGTTTGATTTACGTGTTTTATTTCAATACGTCGTCGTTTTTACTTATAGTATTTAAAGAGTAATTTTGAACGTTTTAGGTGCCCACACGATTGGAGTGTCTCATTGCTCCTCCTTCTCAAACCGTCTCTTCAATTTCACCGGCGTTGGAGACCAAGATCCATCGCTCGACAGCGAATATGCCGACAATCTCAAATCACGGAGATGTTTATCTATCGCTGACAATACCACAAAAGTCGAAATGGATCCCGGTAGTCGAAACACCTTCGATCTTAGCTACTACCGTCTTGTCCTAAAACGTCGTGGACTTTTTGAGTCTGACGCTGCATTGACTATGAATCCTGCGGCATTGGCTCAGGTCAAACGCTTCGCCGGAGGATCGGAGCAAGAGTTCTTTGCTGAGTTCTCCAACTCCATGGAGAAAATGGGAAGGATTGGGGTCAAAACAGGGTCGGATGGGGAGATTCGAAGAACATGTGCATTTGTTAACTAAAAGTGTTTCTTACTTTTTCTTTCGCAACTTTTTTGTTTTGTTTTAAATATCTTTTATATTGGTTTTTATGTTCCTTTTGTCAACTTTTTTGGGTGTTTGGAAGAATTTCGAGATATGTATTATTGTATGTGGTGAATATGTGATTTTCAAATAAATTTCACGTCTGTGAAAATCGTTGAACTAAATTTTCCACCAATTTATTTTTCAATAAAAATTTGCTTTAGCTTTAGATTTTTTTTTCTAAAAAAGCAATAGATAAATTTGTATAATATAACAGAAATGTTTCTAATATAAATTAAATTGGGCCATGACCCAAAAGAATAAGCTCAAGGTTGGAACAAAAACTATATTACGCTGAATAAAGCCCATTGGTCTTCTAGTGTTATCTGCGATTTCCGATTTGGGTGATTCATCAGTGTTTGCTTCTCTACTCAAATTTACCATTGATAACACACAAGCGTAACTTAGTGTTAGACTGTGTGTGAGAACCTTTACATAAGAAGACTTTATATTAATTACCGATTTACCTAAGAACTTTTATATCTCTCGAATATTACATAAACGTCAGTGTGAAAAAAATAAAGACTCAAATTTATTTGTCTTCAAATGTTTTTTCCATTGATGAAAGATAATTAGAACATCAAAATGGCTTGGTGTAGTCTACTCACAATATTGACAATAGTTTTGCAATCTTAGTATTAAACATGGTGTATACATTATCTTTCTTTAATTACGAATTGTAATTTATATACATCAAAGATTATCACATAAATAAAACAATAAAAACCTGTAATTTGTTCTCTTTTCTTAATCAAAAGAGTTAACTCAAAGATTAAATTTTCACAACAACAAAGTTAAAAGATTACAATCAGTGATCAATCACTTCAAGTATCTCACTTCTGCTTTTCACCAACCTATGAAACACTTCTCTAACTCTTCTCTGTAACCCCTCAAGCCCATCTTCCATTTTCCGGCAAATCTCCTCCATCTCCGCCACTTCCGCCACCACATCCTCCTCCCCATTAAACCTAAACCCTTCACTGAACTCCATCAGCTTCAACCCGATCCTCTCCATCCTCTGCATCTCCTCCATCAGTCCACCACCACGCGTCTCCTTCCGTTTCATCTCTTCTCCGACCCTCTCCGAGATACTCACGGCCGCGTTAGCCCATACCTGATTCTTCGGCAGCGGTACATGAACCATTAAGCCGTTACTTGTCTGACAAGGAACCGCTACAACTAACGTCCACATCACCATTACCATCACACTACTCATTATATACATCGGCGACGCCTCTCCTCCACGTGGCGCTACAAGATTCGCCGTCATTGCTTGAATCTGCTTCGCCGCTGACCAATTCTTACTCACACACCCTGCTCCTCCTCCTCCTCCTCCGCTGCTTCCGCCGCTACGTCGACCAAACGACGACCACTGATCCGTCGATGACCTCCTACCACTTCCTCCGCCGCTGCTACCGCTGTTTTTATCAGCGTTTAAAGCGGCGAGGAGGCTTGTAAGAGCTCTTTTAGCTCTCCTAACGCTTCCGTCACTTAACGGCGTTTGTTTCAACGCCGTAACAGCAATCTCCGCACAACGTTGGATTTGTCTGACTGAGTCAACGCCGTTGACTACGGCGGTACAAATATCAAGAGCTTTAACAATCCGATCAAGCATCTCCGGTACAAGCTTATCCAACGGAGGTTTCGAGATCTGAGACGGATTCGATGTTAAAACCGAATGAAACTCCGATTCTATAGACATGAAAACATCAAGAAGCTTCCTTAGCCACTGGATCGAAAGAATCGGGTAAGATTCCGGCGAATCCGACGGTGGTAAGAGCTCCGCGAAACGTTCAGCTACGTGTTTTTGAAAATCTTCGAGTTCTTCTTGCTCTTGCTCGTGGTTAACCTCCATGGAAACCACTTGATTGCGACGGCTTAGTCGACTCAAGAACGAGCTCTGATGCTCCGTCGCCGGCGCCATCTTAACGGCGAGACTACAACAAATTTGTGAATCTTTTTGGGAAAAAGAGAGAATTTTGATAAAAAGCAGAGAAGGGTTTTTGAGATTATTGACCAGAGAACAGAGTCATTATAAGAGAGAAGGGGATAGATTGGGAAGACATGTTTTGTCTGGTAGTGAGACCAAAGACTTGTTCTTCTTTCTCATTTTTTTCTTCTTCTTTTTTTCTGTTGTATATAATTCTTTTTTTTTCCTTCACTATTTATTTCCCTCCCAATTTATTTTTGGAACTTGAAAAAAGGACTCAAAATATTTATTCTAATGCAAAGTAAATTGCCTAAGTATTTTATTCACATTTTCTTCATTATATATATACAAACAATTGATATGTTTGGTGAATAACTAAGGATATATTATTTTTTAACTAAGGATATTTCTTGCTGACTAGTAAAATGTATGATATAGTGTTAAATCCAAAATAGTTTATATGTCATATAAATGATACATATGTAATTATATTAATTTTTATTAGCCGAATCTCTTAAACTAAATCATGTTTTCATTTTCATTCATTTGTCATGTTAGTTGTACAACATGTTTATCAAATTTTCGTGTCATTTTTAAGTCTTCTACTATTTGTTATCGGACCAAAGGATATTCTACCAAAACAATATGCATTAATATGTCTAAGAATTGCAGCTAAAAATAAATTAACAATCAAATTTAAGAATTTTTGTTTGTGGGAAAAAAGACTAGGTGTCGTGTTCGAATCCTAACAAGTATAAATATAATCATACAATTTAGGACGAAAATTGTAACACCACATAAATCTAGCTGAGACAAACTTTGTAGCTAATTTAGTTGAGCCGAATCTTATAGCCTCACGTACGCCAATATAAACATTTAACTATCTTAAAAAGCTAGTCCCATAAAATCTAGGGTCCACTCATGACTCCAAACGGTCTTAGCTAGTTACTCAAATAGTAAAGCCTATTGTTAGTCAATATTTTTCAAAGCTATGTAGTTCATGACCGTATGCTGACCTTCACACTTTTAGAGTATCTTTATTAGTAGTCTCTCACATAGTTTTTCATTAACTAAAAAATATAAAATAATAATAAAGTATAAGAGAGATAAGAAAAAGATTGAAAACAGTTTCTATGCAGAAAAACTTTAAAGTAATGATTGAGAGACTATATGTATATGTGTATGTTTATAATTGGACAGAAACTAAATTATAATAAAATATATATTTTTTTTTTAGAAACTTTTGAAGGATTTCACCAATAGAGATGACCTTAGTTGAGTGGTCAACGTGAGTCCAGAAAAGCTTGAACCATCTAACGTATTAAAGAAAAATTAACAAATGGTAATCTACTTCCATGATCAACTTTCTAGGTGGTGGAAAGCATAACCCATCCTCCATATAAGCTTTATATGAAGAAAATGAAGCAAACTCAGTTATTATTTTTTTTGTTCGCCACCGAATTTGAGTTATTTAATGTTCGCCACCGAAATGGGTTTATCACAAAAATGTGTAAAGAAAGGAATCAGACCGTTTCGTCTGAAAAACTGAACCTCTTCTGAAAAGTCTCCATCAGGTTGAAAATGTCGTCGTTGTCAGAAGCAAAAGGATAAGATATTATTTAAATATCAATTTATTGGCTCATAAAAATAATAAACAAATTATGAGAAAGCAAAAGCCAAAAGTTGTGACAACAAAGAGAGTAATAAAGGTTTGACTGATTCCTGTACATCTCTTGGCTCTCGTGCGTTTCCCATAGTTCCCAATAAATTCTGTATAAAATTATGAATTTATGATGAAATTAAGAAAATTAATATCCATGTATAAAAATAATTAATATGCACAAGCAAATCGAAATATGTTTAGGTAAGCATGCAAGTTATAAATATTTAATTTCAGATTTTCAGAAACTAGAAACGATCATTTTTAACCTTCTTTTTTGGTTAGTTACTTTATCACTGAACTAGTGGGAACTTTAGCATATTTTTCCATTTTCTCTGCGTGAAATGAGGATCATCATTATTTATGGTAGTTTATTCGAAAATGGTCGGTTAAAGTTTACAGTTGATGACTGTTAGAAAAGAATACTAAAAACGGTTATAAAACATTATTATAGTCGGTCCATATCTTTATTTTATAGTTCATTCCTTAAAATTTCTTTAAAAAGTTGAGGGATAATGAGAAAGCCACATGGAATCAAAATAGCTTCTCTCTTGCTTGAAAACTCATGATTGAACCATTTATCCTTATAATTTCCCAAATTAACGCGTACATATATTAATATCATATCTTATAATCCATAAGTCACTTATATATCATGAAGGAAGTATCATTGTCGGAAAAGCAATTTAACAACCAAAAGCGACGCAAAAATTAATAAGTTTTTAAATTCTATACCAATTTTTTGATTTGCCGTCATAATGACAGCCACGAATACGAATTTGAGAGAAAGAGATCTAAACGCGTTATGTTGGAATTTCACGGATTTATTATTTCATATTATAATAGATCGCATAATGTCAGTTTCTACATTAGATCACACAATGTCAGTTTCTAGATTTAACTTAATTAGAAAAAATCATGATATAGTCTCAATATGATAAAATCATGATGGATTACCATTTTACCAGAAGAGATTGATAACTTTTATACTGTAAAACTATGCACTAAAATATACTTACTGTCACTGAACATGCATTTTTGATTCTCCGATTTCTTCTGATGAAGAAAATGTATATATTGTATTTGATTTTTGTTTTACTTTTTTTTTTTGTTTTATGTTCATTTTCGTAATTGAGGAAAGAAATAGTCTTCTCTACTAAGGAACATACTCCTCTATTCTCTGTTGTCTTCTCCTATTTTTTTTTTTTGATTGGGACCTCCATAATACTGATCTCTATCATACTCATCATTGTAAGTTGACTGAATAGTGAAATTTAGGGTGGGCATTCGGGTAAGCGGGTCGGGTTCAAGTAAAATCCGATCGGGTAGATAAGTTTAGGATCCAATAAGATAAATCTAAAATATTGGTTTGGTTTTGGTTTGGGTCCAATCGGGTTTGGGTCGGTTCGATATGAATTTTCAGGCCTTTTTTGAAACTGATACTCAAATTTTGGATAAATACCTAGATTTTTTAGGATAAATATGTGGATTTTCGGATAAAATTTTGGGTTTTGGGTAAAATTTAGATTTTCGAATAAAATATTCGGGTTTGGTTCGGATTCGGGTCGGATTCGAATTCGATTTTTCGGACAGAGGAATTTAGGAGCCAATAAGGCAAATTTTCGGGTTCTGGTCCAAGTTTTCGGATCCGTTCCGGTTTGGATAATCAGTTCCGTTTTTTTTGCCCAGTCCTAGTGAATTTATACACCATTGTGAAATATGTTCAAATATATAGAAAATTTTCAACTGAATGGTTATATCATTTTTTATGGGCTGTGCTGAATTGTATATATAGGTAGAAGACTCCATAACATGGGCCATAAAATAACCTTACGTTGGGTCTTTGTACAAACAAACTATACATTGGGCCAAACCTCAAACGCTTCGCTGTTGGGCCAACCGTCTACCAAGAGAAGAAATAACAAATTATCTATAAATGATTTTTAAGAGTCCAACAGACTCCAGACTCAACTAGAGAAGGGTCCATTCACTTCTTTGGCGGATAAAATTAACTAGGGCAATGAAAAACATTGTTGTTTTAGTTAACTGATTTCAGGCTTTGATTCTTTGTGTGTTTAATTTTTATTAGTGCTGCTGGCATTTACAATCCAGATTTAAATCAGGTGTGTGTATATGTACATGACAAAAAAAACCATTGCATTGACCGGTATTTTCATTACTATGTCCAGAGGTATTTTCATTACAGTTATAGCTTTCTTATAACAAATATTAGCATCGCCATATATATATATTTTAAAAATCAATCGTGTAATTTTTTAGACCAACTCCAGCGGTAGTTTTTTAGTAGAAACTCATACAATTAAAAAAAATAAAAATATTGAAAAATTAAGAAACAGATGAGAGAGAATTTCTAAAATTCCTAATATTAGGAGCGTTTCTATTAGTCATATACGTTGGTTTTTTGGATGTAAAGATAAAATATTAATACTTTTTGTTTTTTTAGAAACTACGTAAATCTTATACGCTGGAAGTGCTCTTAAGATTTATCATTAGAATATATACTGGTTTCTTACTTGGTCCCCCCACCACACCCCCAAAGAAATGAATACAAATAAGAGTTGGTGGCGAGGAACGTTACATGTCCCACCTCATATTTCTATCCATGCAGCTAAATTTTTGGCTCTCGGGATTGATTATTGTGACATCGACCTCAGCCAGGCAGTGCGATAAATAATAGAGTAGTGGTCCAATACTATACATTATCAATTTATCATCTATTGGCCAGACTTATATATATACCCTTATGCGGTCTCTATATTTATGAAAAAAAATCTTAGAGGTTGATTGATTTCTGGTTTTGTATGAGCATGTGTGCATGGGTTTTATATGGGTCGTTTTGTGGGGTGGTCGTAATTGAATTGAATCCTTGCCCTGATGATTGTTGTGTTATTACTCTACGTATATATTGTTTTTGTGGCTGATTCTTGTATATTATGTATGTTGATGGTGATGAATTGTGGATGATAATGGATAAGTAAAAATGAAATCTAAGGCTAATTAAGACGATACATTAGCAAGAATGACTACTAACACCTCATCATGATCTTGAACGTGGGTGGGATGTTACAGTTGCATCCAGTTGGATCTCATTTTAATCTCAAATCACTCGGTTTTAGATCAAACTTATTTATGGATTTGATCGTGAATTAGAGATTTTTACGCATGGTTTCTTTTTCGATCCCAGCCATCCGCAAATCAGTCGATCGCTCTCTCCGCGATCGTCTCCTCTCTCTTCCGAGTCTGGTTCCGCCATCTTCCTCTCTTTCTCTGCTTGCATTTTATTTTGGTTGTATTCATTTTGTTTAGCATTTTCATCTCTAACGTCTTTCCTTTCCACGTTGGTTGATTAATAAGTTATAATACAACACAATAAATCGAAAATGGTATAAAATTTTCCATTTACACCCAAAACAAAAAGGTTCAAAAACATAAAATCCATAGTTGCCGATGTGTTATCTGAATATTTAATTTAGTCATTATATTAAATTTTTGTGAAATAAAAAAAATACAAATTTCCTAAGATAATCTCATGAGTAATATTTTGTTTTATATATGTATTCACTCTTATATTTATAAAATTATTCAATTACACGTACTAGATATATTATTAAGAGTTGGTGGTATAAAAATCACATTTCTTTGAAGTAATAAAGCCAAATCATACCCAAAAAAATATCTGAAAAGAAGATAGTGACGCTACGTACATCTCTGACATGGCCACTTCAAAAACTGGATGTTATAAGCGTGAAAAACGTTCAAAACCTAAAGCTCTAATTATCGTGACACTGACATTATATATAATTATGTATATAACATGGAAAGAGACAGAAATTATAAGCATGAAAAACGTTGAAAACATAAAACCTCAGCCAAGGAGTGACGAATGAAAGAAGATTAAGATTAAAGGTTTTTGAACCACTACGATTTTATAGAGTCTATTATAACTTTGAAACTTGTAAATTAAAGTTATGGGAAAATTGACTAGACATTTAGTTTTTGTATCAAACTAAAATAGATGGGTGTTTGTAAAAGAGTAATTACGAAACAACTTTTTGAATATCCTTTGTGACGAGATATGTCAGTAGCATGTTCACTACGCTCAGTGACAACCAAAATTAATAATTGAAGTTCGTTGATTTTTTTGTAAGAATTGTTTAGTACCGTAAATATATATTTGAAAATTTACAAACTTACAAAAACGTAAATAAATATGTTGGAAATATTTCAAAAATGTCTGAATTACTGCGGCCCTTTAATTTAGTCATTTATTAGTAAAAATGCTTTTGTTTGAATAAGAGAAATAGTGGTTGAATAAGTTTAATAGATTTACTTTTTGTGATGATCATTATTTATAAATGTAGTTGTTATATGCTCTCACTATTTCACTCTCATTCAATTATAGGTTTCACAAATTTAACGTTTAATCATTTTAATGTATTTATTTACTTACATTGAATATTTAATAACGTTGAGTCATGATTGTGGAGATATCTTATAGATGAAACCTACTAAGGTATAAGAGCACCACCAACGGTGGTTCTTTAACAGGGTCTCTGTCAACAAAAAAAAGAAAAATAACTAAAAGATAAAAGTTTTACGAGAGAGACTCTAAAATCCCTTATCTAAGGGATAGTCTTACGAAATAATAAACTTTTATTAGTAATCAGTTTATATTAAAAAAATTATAATATAATTATAAGATTAAAATATATTATTTTCTGGTTTTTAAGGGATTTTCATAGGGCCCGCCGTTGAGGATAGTCTAAAGACTACGTAATGAATATGGTAGAATATTCCAATTTATTAATTACTTTCCAAGGAAACTAGCGAAAAAAAAGGTAATGGTCCAATTGTGAATGGCTCATGACTCATGAGGTCATATTGGGCTCGACAGATCTAACATGTAATCCAGCCAAAGCTAGATATGCCTGTGAAACCAGCCTAGCTAACACGCCTAGCATACATTACCATATTGAATTTATTTGTATATAAATATTAAAATATTATATTATATTTATAATATAATATATATCTAAACAAAAATTAATTTGAGAAATAATTTCATGCTAACTTGTATGATTTTATGTAAAATTATTATATGAAAGTGAAATAAAGTTCAGAGATTTTTCCAAAAGAAATTTATACTAATTTTTTAAATTGTTAATTATTGCTATAATTTTATATTAAAATAATAAGAATTATTATATGAAATTTCAACTTTTTATTTTTCATAAATTTCTATTTCAAATCAAATGTAAAATTAGTTTTCTTAGCTTTTTAACTGACATTTAATTTATTAATTATTCACTGTATTTTTAAAAGGTAACATCATTGTTTAATGATCATTCATTATCATCATTCGTCAGAAAGAAATATGTTTCATTCCTCATTTTCATTTAGTTTTTTTTTTGTCTTTTAGAAGTCAATAGTAGAAGTCTTAGTTACAATTCCACACATTGAGAATTCTTATGCAATAGAATAATTAAATAAACAGTGACAATTTAATTTTCATGCAAACAAAGATATATGAACGTACAAGTTTCTACATCAAAATATATTTGTTAATAAGATTATACAAAACTCTGAAAACCTAATACATGGAAAAAAACTCAATGGTAAGAGATTAAGATACTAAGTGAAAGTCATTGCAAACATGAAAAGGTGAAGCTTGCTTGGATCACGAACCAAAATGTCAAAAAACAAATTCTTGGGTTTTTCATTTTCGATCCAAGTAAACTTAACCACCCCCATGACATGGTTGTCATTGGTTACTATTAAATGTTTAAGTAAAATAATAAATTGACTTTTATGTCAAAAAAATATTGAATAGTACAAGATCTAAAATTTAAATACTCAGTGATAATCATGGCTAAGAAGAAGGTAAAGCTTGCAGTGATAATCATAAAGGTTTTGATTCACGATCGATTGAGGCAAATCTCACTTTCTTCCATGCCATGGCTATCACTCATAATTATCTCTCACTTAGATTTTTTTTTTTTTGTTTTTTGCAGTGTGAAAAGAAAATCATGCACTTGTGATCTTATATAGGAAGAATCAAGGATAAGAGATAAGGATGTGGGAATCCAAATATTAGATAAGTATAAATCTAACAAAATCCAAAAATCCACACTTACTATTTTCTTATGTTAATACCATTTTAGAGTTAAAATTTGTTTGAATGAATTTTTTGAAAACTTAATGAATAGATATAGGTTATTTTATTTGATTCTCTTATTTTTATCTTCATCTTTCCAAATTTGTGATTCAATTTCACTTTCACTTACTAGGTTTGTAAATTTAATTTACACTTATACAACTATCGAACCCTAAAAGCTTTTATAGTCGTCTTTGAAGAAGTACAAACTCCAACTCTTTCTTCATTTGAATGTCGCTCCCCATTTCCGTCTTTTTCCATGTATATTTCTTTGGATGTGATATATTGTCAATTTTTTTTTTTTAAGGTTTATAATTTACTAAACTTAAGATATGACAGGGTGAAACCATATATGTTTTGAAATCAAAGCAAAATATATCTTGTGCATTGTTAGGTCTCACTAGGGTATTGATCTATGCCCACATAGTAAAATCATTTGTATTTTGAAATCAAAACAAAATCACATTTTGGATAACACATTGGTATTATTATATGAGATATATAGACAACTGTTGAACACTCTTAAGAACATAATTAAGATTAGGGGATGTGATTTGGTACTGGTACGTTATAATGGATTGATTAGATGCAAAACCATATTTGTTTGATCTTTTGTAGCTTGTAAATCAAAACAACCACGATGCAAATAATTGTAAACGAGTTTAGTGCCAAGCTAAAGATAAAATACATATATAGGAAAACTCAAGTTGAAACTCCTCCTATATTGGTTTCCTCTTTGGAACTAAATTGTATATGTTACAAAGGTGAAACTACTAAAATAAAAAATGAAGTTGAATTATTAGTTGCACTTGTAGTTATCCTCTCTCTCTTAGCAAAGCCAATCCTGAGAGGAGCTAGAAAGTAGGTTTATTTTTAGAGTAATTAAACCTACTGAAAATAAAACATAGCAAAAAAGTACCTTTATTTATTAGGGCCACAGTAATTCACTCGCCAACCATGTTATGGGCTAAACGTTTTCAACTTTATTTGCTATATTGAAAGACACCCAATATGTAGGAATCCTAAAACATCACAATATGTAGGAATCTTTGTAAATCATCACATGTTTTGAAAGTTATAACAAATGATTTTTTTTTTTTTTAAAACATTTGAGCCGCCTTAAAAATATTATCGTATACAATAAAATAATTGTAGCAAAATCGAAATCTCTAATCGACAGAAGTTAACGACTGAAATATGGATTTGATGAATCATTTAGATGTATACAATTGTGTCGGTCAAGTTAGTGTTAATGCACATCTTTCAACAACAGTAATAAATCACTCTTGCCAACTGATTAAACAGAAAAATACTCCGACTATTTTAGAGCATGCAAAAAAGTGAGATTTAGTCTGCGAAAATGTACAAGAGCGAATTGTGGACGAACCCATACCTGCTTCTATCATGATTTCAGAGGCTTCTGGTTTCAAATGCTATATTGACGGGTCTTTGATAACCACCAAGATTTCCACTAGTCTCGGTTAGATATGCTTTGAAAATGACGAGACGATGTCATCTTGAACTGAATGCTACTATTGGCGATGTTGTGGATGTTCGAAAATCAAGACGTTCACGTAACAAAAAAAATAAACTCACGTTCCTTAGCTATGACAGTTAAATAAAAATAATATCAAAATTAAAATATTTCGCACTATAAAAAAAGGTTTATAAACTAATTTTTTTTGTCATTAACATAATTTCATTTGAAGTTATTGTCGTTTTGCAAAAAGGTTTCTAAATAAATCGATCAACACATGCTGGTGACATTTATGATGAGTTTCAAATGTATGAGTTTTGAAGAAGTTTCAAACTCTTATAAGGGTTTATAATGTGGGAATTAAGTTTTGTTAATTCGTACGTTCAAATATAATTGGAAATGTTGTGGTAATATAAATATTTTTCCAGTATTCGTACGTTCAAATATAATTGGAAATGTTGTGGTAATATAAATATGTTTCCAGTAGGGGAAAAAAACTACAAAAGTTTCAGAAATTTTCATAATGTTTTGTGACTCCCACAAATTTTAACGTGTTCGTCATGTAGAAAATCTTTGGTAAAAGAGTGACTAGGGCAGTGTCCCAAGCAACGATGGGTCGGCACTTGGTCACTCCAATGGACATGTGTTATACAGTTGTTACCTATCTGAGCTCTAAGTACTGAGTACTAAAAAAGCTGTCATATGTTAGCCACATTTTACACAACACAAAATCCATTTTTCTTCTTTCATAACTATCAGAAACAAACACAAATTAAATCAAAGTTTCATTAGTTTTAACCCCCCACAAAAAAACATGGGTAGTGCAAAATCAGCCATGCTGATCCTCTTAGTAGCAATGGTCATCGCATCATGTGCCACGGCCATTGATATGTCCGTGGTTTCCTACGACGATAACAACCGTCTCCATAGCGTTTTCGATGCTGAGGCCTCGTTAATCTTCGAGTCATGGATGGTCAAACATGGGAAAGTGTACGGGTCCGTTGCCGAGAAGGAACGGCGTTTGACGATTTTTGAGGACAACCTCCGTTTTATCAATAACCGGAACGCTGAGAATCTCAGTTATCGGCTTGGTTTGACCGGGTTTGCGGATTTATCTCTTCATGAGTATAAAGAAGTTTGCCACGGGGCTGATCCAAGACCTCCTAGGAACCACGTCTTTATGACTAGTAGCGACCGATACAAGACTAGTGCTGATGATGTGCTTCCTAAGTCAGTTGATTGGAGAAACGAAGGAGCAGTGACTGAAGTCAAAGATCAAGGCCATTGCAGTAAGTGTACAAATTTTAATCCTATCCGTCTGGTTTGTATAAACTATTTTAATTTAGAGTAACATGATAGGACTATTAAAATTTGGAAATCAGTTAAAATTTAAAACCTTACAGAAATCATAAAAACTTAGTTCAAGAATAATAAGAAAATTATTTAAATTCGATTTAATTAAAAAAATTATTTTTTACAAATAGTAAGTATATTTTAAGACGTATATCTTTAATTCATTACACTTTTCTGATATTTTTTCAATTATTTCCCTCTCTTATTTTATTCTAGCCGTTGATACAACAAACTAACACTAGCCAAAGTTTTGTTTTCTGGATCATAGTATTTAAAAACGTTATTGTTTTGTTTTTGTTGGATTTACACCAAGAATAGACACTAACTAGTAAGGAGTATCGTTTTTTAATCTACAAACTTTTGATGCATGTTTTGTTATGGTGTGAAGGGAGTTGTTGGGCTTTCTCGACTGTGGGAGCAGTGGAAGGCTTAAACAAGATCGTGACGGGAGAGTTAGTCACTTTGTCTGAGCAAGATTTGATCAATTGTAACAAAGAAAACAATGGTTGCGGAGGAGGCAAACTCGAGACTGCCTATGAGTTCATCATGAAAAATGGTGGTCTTGGTACCGACAACGATTATCCTTACAAAGCTGTTAACGGAGTCTGTGATGGCCGCCTCAAGGTCAGTATAGTTACGATTTATATATAACAATATTAAAAGAAAGAATCAATTTTGAACTTATTTTCCAAAAATATTTGTGTAGGAAAACAACAAGAATGTTATGATTGATGGGTATGAAAATTTGCCCGCAAACGACGAATCTGCTCTCATGAAAGCGGTTGCTCACCAGCCTGTGACTGCCGTTATCGATTCCAGTAGCCGAGAGTTTCAGCTTTATGAATCGGTAAAAGATTAATTTTTTGTTAAATTTTCATGTAGAAACCTTCTCTAATTGGAAAAAGATTTCATCAAATTTTTTAATATTTTTTTTATGTCAAAGGGAGTGTTTGATGGCTCGTGTGGAACAAACCTAAACCATGGAGTTGTTGTGGTCGGGTATGGAACTGAGAATGGTCGTGACTACTGGCTCGTGAAAAACTCTAGGGGCATTACATGGGGAGAAGCTGGCTACATGAAGATGGCTCGAAACATTGCCAATCCAAGAGGCTTATGTGGCATTGCAATGCGAGCTTCATACCCTCTAAAGAACTCCTTTTCTACCGATAAAAGCTCCATCGCCTAATAAAATGAGCTAAATGTATGTTATGCAAAGGATCCAGTGAGCCAGCAACCTATTCGATTGTGAAATGAAAAATAATGTAGTCGATGGGTTTTGTTTTGTAATATATTTTGGATTTGTATGGAGGGCAATGTTTGAAGTTTGTATAATATTTATGGATATTTCGTTAGGCTCTAATTATGAATGCCTTCTTTTTAGGAAGAAATGCCAAAAATGATAATTGAACTACATTTTTGCCCCTAATAAAAATATTACATTTGAGACGGACGAGATTGATTAGCGATTCTACCATATTTGCAACACCCGATTTTTATCAAAAAATGTTACATGCAGAAAGGTTTAAAATAGTAATAATTATGTTTTTATAAAAAGAAGTAAAATAATACCAAAAAAAAAGTTATGCATTTTTTTTCATAGAAAAATTCATAATTAAGTGTATTGAAATTAAATAATTTTATGAAAAATTGTGTTATTGAAGACTACAAAAGAATTGTAAGGATATAGAGGATACACAACACAATGATTTTGTCTAGAACGCGCCAAACAAACTTTTTTACTTATTCTTATTGATAATAAATCTTTTACAAAAATCAATTATCTTAGAAATAATTTGACCTATTCTACATGAATGATCAACTCCGACTAAGAAGAAATGTATGCCTAATTCTCTCTTCTGTATTTTCTACCACACATCTGTGAAAACCAAGAGAATTACAAACACTCACATTTTAGGCTTTTGCTAGGCTTTGAAGATAACACACGTATACCAATATTCTAGAATGCTTAGGTGGCTCAATGCAAACTCCATAATATTTATACTATTTCCAGAACCCTAACCCTTAGGATCTCCGAGAATCAATAAGCGGGATCTTCTTTGATCTTCAAGCTTATCTCTTTCCTTATTTGTTGAGAAAAATATTCACCAACTTAATCGACTTTCGTCTTTGATCTCCACGCTAAGTCAGCAAAGCTCTTCGGCTCGTCACATCAACCAATTCATCTCTGCCATGTCAGCTTATGCGTCTATGTCAGCAACTCAACCGTCTGATGTGATCTGATGCAGTTTCCTGATATACAACAATTTCCTAAAATACAACAGGTCTCTGATGTCCATCAACTCGTTATTGTTAGAATCTACATCTTCAAAAATTCCTTGTGAACTGTAGAGTCATTCGTCGCGTATGAAATTTGGCGTAAAAAGGGAGACTAATAGGCAGAATGTGAGTATGGGAGGAAAAAGATGGAGGTCGCCAGTACATTACAAGTGTTCATAAGGTCACACTATTGGGAGTAACGGGTTTTGGTGCAACAAAGATAACTATTTAAAACTGATTTTTTAATATTGAGCATGTACAAAAAAACACGGAAAAAGATTTTGTGGTGTTCTAGCGGATCACTTGACAAGTATATATGCAAGCTTTTGCGCCATAATGGTTTTAGATGTACTTTAAAATTCTGCCATATTATGTTATATATATGAGTGTTTTTTGTTCCATGATCTAAATGATGACATTTTTTTTTTTTTTTTTTT
>Ga0041059_1001249_pt1 | contig 20332 bp, 22 predicted proteins | sample AraColnosormetaG_FD_56232 | JGI IMG/M metagenome (GOLD analysis project Ga0041059, IMG submission 56232) | Arabidopsis roots microbial communities from North Carolina, USA - Col MF nosort | ecosystem: Host-associated > Plants > Roots > Unclassified | place: USA: North Carolina | collected... | reverse complement strand
CCTTTAAAAATTCAGAAACTTTAAAGAGTTTTATGATAAACATACCTTCCATATTGTTACGAATTTGACAATGTATCTGAGATTTGCTTCTGAAATTGTAGAGTTTATCCTTTTATTTGACAATGATAATATATTGGAGATGTCAAGCCCATGAGCAATTCGAAATTGGAGATGTTATTGGGCTGGTTTTAATGAGGCCCAGTTTATTTCATCAAACCAACAGAAGGGTAAAATTGTATTTTACTAAAAGCTGTATTAGAGGGGGAGTTCTATTAGAGATGAGAGATAAAAGTACCCATTCCACCTATTTCTAAAAAAAGTACCCATTTCTCAAATTATTTTTGCAAAAACTGTCTACTCTCCAAGTTTTCTCTTAAATAAAGCCGTTTGTTTGATTTTGGAGTAAGGAAAGATGCTGACAAAACCATGTACTTACAGTAATGATAAAGTAGAGAACCTGAATGTAAGCCAAAATCGTAGATATCATAATAAGGTATCTATTCAAAGTGAGTATGCCATGATAATCAGTATTGCTATACTTTACAACGTTCACAGTACTACTCTTGGACAAGAGAAGAGGGCCAAGAAGTTGGGACACTACTTATAATTGCAACTATAGTCTGTGGAATTTAATTAGAAAAACAAGCCTAAACCTAGCTCCTTAGATTCTCTCCTTTCCTTTCATGCACGAGCCCATCCATCTTCTTTTACCAAAGCAACTGCTGTCTGTCTTGCTTTCACGCCTCAACGGTTCCTGCATATCAATGTTGTTCACCAAATCTTTGTAAGAACATCATATGTGTGTGTGTTTGATAAAACTAAAAGCATGAAACATAAGACTTTACAGTGAGTAGAAATCAACCATTAATTTGATAGGAGGAGTTACTTGAAAAAGTATCAAAAAGAGCAAAACCGAATAGGCAAAGTAATTGCCAATCAGATAGAATCACTCAGAAACCAAGATAAACAATCTGCTCAAAACATATATAAAACAATCTCAAACAACACTATGGACGCAAAGATTCAGAGAAGGCTTCTTTACCGGTTCATTTTGAAGTTGGTTGTTCTGTTGTATTTCCTCGGTTGGGCTTGGGACAACAACCACCGCCTAAAATCACACGAAAACTAGCTAAGAACATCATTGAAACTAAATGCCAGAAACCAAAATCAATATACATCAAAACAATAACCAATATACCACCTCAGGACTAATTCCGTTGTTGGCATCTTCTTGGATCAAACTGGAAAAACAAGCAATCTTAGTTTATGGATTTAACAAAAAGAGATGATAGGATTTGAAAAAAGCTTTACCATGTATTTGAATCATCTGAAAACAACTCTGGATGCAACTCCCTTGCCATGTTCGTGTAAAACTCAGCAAAAGGCTTACAATCAAATGCAACATAACATGAAATCTGTTTCTAGCAAAACCCTATTTCTAGAATAAAATTTACCAAAAATCTTACAGAAATTATTCGTTGTAGAGTCTCAATCTCAGATACGGTCATCTCAACATCAAACAGAGTAAAGGAATAGAAATATCTCGAGAGCTTGCCGTTGGGAATAGCTTCTTTCCTTTGACGCAATAAATCTTTGATAGCTTGTATCTGAAGCTCTACCGACTGAAATGACGCAATGATCGCTATAAGCCCTGTGATACTGACATCTCCATCCACTACAAACGAAAGCACAAAAAAAATAAAAAAATCAGCGAGTGGAGCTGAGAAATGGAGAAACAACAACACAAATGTTCAATTCGACTTACTCCTCAGAGTCGATCTGAGTTTAATCAGCTCTCGGGCCGAATCGCCCAAAGAAGATATCAAAGAGTTTAAGGAAGATTTAGATCCATTTCCTTTCATCATCATCATCTTCTTCTTCGTTTCTCCTCTTTCCCTCTCTTTTGCAAAATGCTAGGGGTTTTGACTAGTTAAAATTTTTTTTTTATACTTATTTTGTTTAGATTTTTACTTTTCTCTTTAAAGGGAAAAGGGAAAATTAATAAATCATTAGATAAATTTCCAGATGGTCAACATTGATTTTCTCTTTAGTCAATTTTTTAGAAAATAGAAAGAATTTTTTTTCCAAACATTTAAATAGCAAGAATCCAACAAATAAGAAAGAAAAAACAGATTATATGAATAGGCACAGCAAAGAATCTAAACAGATGCATTTCTTTTAATTGATTGTGAATGAGAATTATTTAAAATTATATATTGATAAACTATGAAAAAAATTTTGGAAAAATCTATAAATACTATTAAAAAATGGCAAATCATAGTTGATTCTAAATTTAAACCACTCAACATATTCTGACAACCCAATATATTCTTTAACCACTGGGCTTTAGAACTTGCTATCCAAACAGGGGAGCAAGACATAAAATAAATTAATATTCAGACTAGAAACTATTGGGTCTCACATTTACGTGAGAGCCCTCCAAAAATAGGCGTATGCCACTTGGCGTGGAGAGCACACGGTATTCTTTAGTAAAAGGCGAAAGAGTAGTTCGCTTTGTGCTCACCACATGGCTGCGTGAATTTTTCATGCTGAGAGTGAAGTGTATTTATACTATCATTTCCACGATGAAAATCTTAGCTTTCCGATGTGGGATACTTGAAGTTGCCTTGTTAAAAAGGCTTTGTAGGATACTCAAAAGCCCAAAAACATTTTTTTTAATGTCACCAACAAATTCAGGTTTTGTTGATACGGGCCCATTTTAACTGACGACTGTACAATGTTAATTTCGTATAAGCTAAATCACTGGATATATACAACCAACCCATATATATAGAGGACAGAGATCAGTAAATTTTGGGAGCTTTGCTGGTCTTGGAGTTGAACAGATTCTCAAGGACAAGCATTTTTTGAGCACTGTGACTTATGTGGAACCTTATAACGTTGAAGTTGCCTTGGAGTTTTATGCAAATTCTGCCAAGTGTTCATAAGGTACTTATTTGTTAGAGGGAAAATGTATGAGTTCTCTTCTAACCGGTGATGTATATGAGCTTCTTGGAAGAGAACATTGACAGCTAATCACAGACTCAGGTTGGTCTTGCATGTCTCAATGGTTACTTAATTCTAATCTTGTGAAAGCCTATCTAAGAAAAACAATCCAAACTTTGCTTCTTTTTGTCTTCTGATCTTTGGTGATCAGAAATAGAGATATAGTATCTGTGTAAATCAGCATTAGTTAGTTGAACTACTTAAAAAAAATCCCTCATTACATTCTTAATGATTTGAGTCATCAATTAATCCTCTCTTCATGATGGTATAATGCTTTCAGAAAATGAAAATTGCAGAACAAAAACAATGAACATATTTTTCACTCTTTTTCACTCTGATTGTCACACACAATCAATATACAAACAATATTACAAGCCACTGAAGATAAACATCCACAATTTTTGTTTATAAAAACCTCGTCTCGTATCGTCAACAACATTGATTTTCCATTGAACTTTCTACCAATGTCCATTTTGTAGAAAATAGAAAGAATCTTTTTTCCAGGCATCTATAAATAGCAAGAATCCAACAAAGAAGAAAGATTTTTTTTTTGTATAGCAAGAATCTAATTAAACAGATGCATTGCTTTTAAATTTTAATTGATTGTGAATGAGAATTACTTAATACTATATAGATATTGATACTTACCTGATCACATGACACATCACAATTTTTGATCAACCATTAAGAGATATATAGTACAACACCTAGTTCTAAATGATATACTCTATATCTACTCTCTATCTCAAGTTATATATGTACTATGCAAAAATTTTATTCTGTTTTTTAGTTTCATAAAAAAATCTCCATTCTCGTCAGCATGCAAGCCCTCGGAGTGATACAATCCCCCGGAATCCGTATCTCTCTTTCTCCGTCCAGCCACCGCCTCTCGCAACCGTCACTTGTCACCGGAATTTCAAAAAGAAACTCCTCCTCCATTTCCTTATCCATCAAATGCGGTTCTATCTTGTCATGTCCCTCTCTATGTGAATATATCATCCCAACTTTTACACTTATTTTCCATTTACTGCTCGTTGTTTAGATTAGAGAGATCATTGACACTGAATACATTTTTTACGAATTGGTTGATTTCTTGATTTTGTTGCAGCAAGTGAAGCGATGAAGTTCGCGGAAGGTTCTAAGAAGGAGAATCTTGTTCCGCTTCGTCACACCATTTTCTCCGACCATCTCACTCCTGTTCTTGCTTACCGTTGTCTTGTCAAAGAAGATGATCAAGAGGCTCCAAGTTTCCTTTTCGAATCTGTTGAGCCAGGACATCACTCTTCCACTGTTGTAAGAACTCTCAGTCTTGTTTTTTACTTGCTCAATCTCTTTCAAATCAAACTTATGTATATTTTAATCTTTTAGGGAAGATATAGTGTCGTTGGAGCGCATCCGAAAATGGAAATTGTGGCAAAGGAGAATAAAGTTACAGTCATGGATCATGTGAAAGGCACTAAGACTACAGAGGAAGTTGAAGATCCAATGATGATTCCTAGAAGAATCTCAGAGACTTGGAAACCACAATTGATCGATGATCTTCCTGATGTTTTTTGTGGTGAGTGGATTTTGCTAACTACTTTGGTTTGGTTACTTTGAGACAATTAGGTCAAAATTTGGTTTAGTTTTGAGAACATAATGACAATTAGGTCAAAATCACATGATCTTCTTATAACAGGTGGATGGGTTGGTTACTTTTCTTATGATACTGTTCCCTATGCCGAAAAGCGAAAGCTACCTCTCTCAAAGGCTCCGGTTGATGACCGAAATTTACCAGATATGCATCTTGGTCTTTATGATGATGTGGTTGTGTTTGATCATGTCGAAAAGGTGTCAAAAAATCTCTTGAACTTTTTCATAAAAGAATTGGCTACTCTATATAACTGAATGCGAATTTTGTTTTATGATCTATAGAAAATACATATAATTCATTGGGTGAGGTTATCAGAAAACTCATCATTTGATGATGTTTATGCTAATGCTGTGAAACACTTGGAAGAACTTGTTTCGAGGATCAAATGCATGAATCCGTGAGTTAACTATTCCCTTTTCTACATTGTGTGTGTGTGTGTTTTTCTTTCCGATCAGTTTTGTATCTCTATCTTGAGTTGTCTTCTTGTTTCAGCCCCAAGCTACCTTATGGATCAGTGGACTTGCACACAAATCAATTTGGCACTCCTTTGGAAAAATCAAGCATGACAAGTGATGCATATAAGAATGCTGTACTTCAAGCCAAAGAACACATACTGGCTGGAGATATCTTTCAGATTGTTTTAAGTCAAAGATTTGAGCGCCACACTTTTGCCCATCCGTTTGAAGTTTATCGAGCTTTGAGAATTGTGAACCCAAGTCCTTCTATGTGTTACTTGCAAGTCAGTGCTTCTCATATATCACTTGTTTCATCTCCTTAAATGTTACTTTCCTCTGTTTTGCTTATCTTCATATCTTTTACACGAACAGGCAAGAGGTTGTATTCTAGTAGCGTCAAGTCCTGAGATTCTCACTAGAGTGAAGAAAGTAAGCATCTCTTTTTTGAGAATCTTCTTGTTGTGTATAATAGGGACTAAAACAGGGTTATAAGAACACTTTCTTGATTATGTAAAACAGAACAAGATCGTGAATAGACCACTAGCAGGAACTGCAAGACGAGGAAAGAGTTTCGAGGAGGATCAAATGTTGGAGGAGGCACTTTTAAAAGATGAAAAACAGTGTGCAGAACACATCATGCTCGTTGACTTGGGTCGCAATGATGTTGGAAAGGTTAGTCTGTTTCTCAGGATCAAATCTGGTTTATATATTCTTGGTTTAAGCAATGATGAAAAACGATCAATGATCATTAACTTACGTACTTCTATGCCAATCTTTTCTCTTACAAAGAATATTTCAAATTTGAACATATAGTATTGTCTAATATCTCATTGGCTCTCTCTGGGCCTTATGAAACCAGGTGTCCAAGAACGGCTCAGTGAAAGTAGAAAGGCTCATGAATATAGAGCGTTATTCTCATGTCATGCATATTAGCTCAACGGTAATACAATATTTTCTTAAAACATTGCGATCATCAAACTCATTTCTCATCTCAAAGTACTTCCACATAGTGTTTTCACTCGGAATGTAAACGCAAACTCTCATCAACTTTGAATTGTGTAAATAGGTGATTGGAGAGTTGCAAGAGAATCTGACTTGCTGGGACACGCTTCGTGCTGCTTTACCCGTTGGAACCGTTAGCGGAGCTCCAAAGGCACATTAAATAACTGGCTAGTTATTACATAAGTTATCATTACCTCTTGAGTGTCTGATCGTTAAGAGTATCTCTCTTGTGACAGGTGAAGGCTATGGAGTTGATCGATGAGCTAGAGGTGACTAGAAGAGGTCCATATAGTGGTGGATTCGGTAGTGTCTCATTCACTGGAGACATGGACATAGCTTTGGCTCTTAGGACCATTGTGTTCCCAACACAAGCTCGTTACGACACAATGTACTCATACAAAGACAAAGACACGCCACGCCGTGAGTGGATAGCCTATCTACAAGCAGGTGCAGGCATTGTAGCTGATAGTGACCCAGAGGATGAGCACCGTGAGTGTCAGAACAAAGCTGCTGGGCTAGCACGTGCCATTGACTTGGCTGAGTCTGCATTCGTTGATAAAAGTGATACAACAATCTAGGTTTCTTGCCACACAAGCTACGTCCTCTAAAATAAATTAGTTGATATATCATTTTTATTATTTTTATGTTGAATCATGAATTACGGGGATATATTAAGTTATATTCGCCAGTATAAATTAAGAAATATATTTCTAATTTTATCAAAATCTCATATAATGGAATCTTATTTCAAATTTTCAAAATTTAATTTTTCATGTCCATAATGGTTGTTGTTATGGTTATGCTATAATTGGTCAATTGGACATATGTGAAGTGAAAGAGTCAAGCTTTTGGTTCAGGTCAATAAAAATTGATATCTATCAATTAACAGTTATAATATTAGAGATGTTTTCTAATGGAATAATTAAGTTCTAGTTGCCTCAAAGGTTTGAGTCATCATCTCGTGTGAATAAATACATTATACATACAAAACAAAAAGCTCTTTGTGATAGTAGTAGTAATACATGTCGCAAACCTATATGATGAAATGAAATACGTGGTAAGCCGTATAGAAACCCCTATGGTACCAAATATTGAAAGCTTTTTTGTAGTATTTTCAATCTTGATAAATAAAAAGGTAAAAGAAATTTGTTATTCACGAAAAAAAGTTGTTCTTTTATAGCTTGCCAAGTGGCCAGATAGACGCTATATGCTAATTGTTACTAAACTACTAATCCAAGTGGACGAATGAAATAATAACACAATAGGTACACATAATTTATAGACAAAACTATTAAAAGAAAAACAAAATTATCCAAAAAAAGAAAAAGATCTGGTCACGTAATCGTTTGGAATAGACTAAGGTTCCTTCCTTCAACGTAAACAACGCTCATTGATACACGCAGCTGACGTGGACGGATCATTCTGCCGACGATGGCCTCTGGTGGCTCACACTCACACTTGACCTTACCTTTTTGTTTCTCGTGTCTCTCTGACTTTTCTTTCCACCTGAGTTTACAGTTTTTTTAGTTGTTATTATGTGCATTTCGTTTTCCTTATCAAACATAAATCAGATGTTGACACAAATAATATCAAATTTGAATCTGATAGAAGATCTTTCCCCAATTTACCGGTCGTTGAGCTTTAAGCACTAGAGGCGTATGTACATAATCGTGAAACTTGATATCCATTGAGCCTTAATTTATTACTGTTATGTTTTTCAAGAAATTTTTTGTTGATTGATGATACTATAAGTTTAGCAAGAATTATCCATAAAGACCATAACATACATGCTTCTCGTGAGTTCACATATAAGAAGTTTCTTTTAGTATCAGTCAACCCCGCAGCCCTATGGTTTATTATTTGTACTCGTTTAAAATGGGATGCTAAAATTCTCTAAATGGTCATACAATATTCTCAATTATTCAAATCGTACCTAAGATATAATTTTGGTGTATTCAGTTATTATTGCACTTATAATACAAAAAACATATGTTGCATGAAGCTAGTTATATTATTTTTTTGTCAATGACATGTATTATTTTGATTTAAATCCAGATGATTACAGAGTAACAAAACAAGTACAAACACTAGACTATATTTCTGATTAGCTAATCTGATTTTCACAATTAGTAAATTGAAAATGAATATAGATCTCGGATGCGAAATCATTTGACAATTCGCTAAGTGTTCTATGTAGGTTAGGTTTTTTCCCCCACTTTCGTAATAAGACGCATAACATCAGCATATGCTTTAACATGTTCTGTAACAGAGTCCAAAAAAAAAAGTTATGTAACTATTTACGAAAACGTAACGGTTATTATTTTAATTCAAACTTATATAGATGGTTAACATGTTCTGAATTCATCGATGGTAAATTTGCTAATTATCTTTAAAAAAAACTAATACAATACAATTGGCGGTATGCGAGTGCTCACATGGTTAAAATCGGTCGGTTCCTCTATATCCGCCTTTAATTTGTACTGTTTACCAAGCATATCTCATTTTTATAGAAAAAATGTCTGGAAATAACACTATTTGATTAGTCCGATTTCTGACGAAAAATAAATAAATATATATTAGTCCGATTGCTTTCTCCAAACTACTGTTGCCTTTATTTTTTGTTCAAACTAAATACAGATGTTCTTTGAACATAGTTCTCAATTTGATTAATACATATACAAGTAGACTGAATGGAATTTAGAGAGAGTAATGTGCATCACACTTGACAAAAATTAAATAAAGACAAGAGAGTACTGTGTTTGACGCAATTTAGGTAACACCGTTATTCTAGGGAGACTAGAGCTGAACATGGATTGTTGATTAAGCTCTCACATATGAGATAAAGTTTAATTGCTGTCCTGTATACAAAATTTGATTTAGGAGTCCATGTAGCAAATATTTAATGGTTGCAAAGGGCAAAACTCTTGTAGACAAATATGGATAATTTGCAATCATAATCATTCATAAATGTTTTGCTCACAGTAGTACAGATAAAAATAAAAAGTCTATTACGGACTTATTGCAAACCGATAAACCAAATGTTGAAAAATTTTCCGGTAAACCAAGAAAAGTTCAGAAAATCATGAGACTAAACAAAAGGAAAATACAGAATGTATTAAAACTTTTGAAACTCTTGTGGATTATTTCCTATAAGGCTATATAATGCACCAAAAATCAAACTGATCATATATTATGTTCTAGAATAATTATTCCTTGGAAAAGACGTCCAAAACAACATCATCTCAAATGTTAAAATTCAACAAGAAAAAAAAAAAAGAGTCATTATCAATGATAGATATTATTTATTTGTTAAAAAATTACACATCAGCTATATCGTCAGCATCGTCAAATTTTTGTTTTCGACGACCCTTTTAAAACCCTCAAAAATAAGTCTCTACCAAAAAACCTCTCTCTCCAGAAACCAAATCACACTTACATCATAAATCCTCTGTACATAACCCAAAAAAAACCCTAGAAACGAAGAAAGATCAAGATGGGTTTGATTAGCAAAGAAGAGATAAGCAAAACAAGAAGATATTCATCTTCTCTTTGGAGAGGTATCAAAACGATCTTTGTTCTCTTCACTATGTTTCTCTCTTTCATCATCTTTTCTGCTCCGATCTTCCTCGCCGTCGCCGACGCCGTCCTCCCCTCCGCAATCCTCTCATCCTCCTCACCCTCCCTCAACCGCCTATCTCCTTCTAGTTTTCCGGCGACGATTTATTCTTACCTCAGTAACTACGATTTCCGTTACTCTCTCATCGACATACCTCTCATCTCCATAATTAGATCTGCCATTATACTATGTAAGTAAACTAGTAAAGTAACACAGTAAATTATTTAAGGAAACTTAACTTTGTTCTGTTTTTCTAAATATGGAAACTCTTTTAACTACTCTGTTTTGTACTCTGTTCTTGTTTAAGTTCGTATTTTTTTTGTAAAAATTATAATTATTTCAGATAAAATTCAGCTCGTGAAAATAGCATGTGCCTTAAATTTCTGCTAGATTTTCGGGGATTAATTTCAATTTCCAAAGAGTACTATTTTTGGTCTCATGTGAAATTTTTATTAGAATTTAAATCGGAAAAAAAATCATAAAGATCGATTTTTATATTTGCTGATGACAGGCGTTTACGGGCTTTGTGACGGACCAAAGTTATCAAGGGGACCATATCTGACAATAACGATGATATGCTCGATATCTTCACTGATATACGTATCGTTCAAGGCAGCAATTGTATTCGGAGAGCCAGTGATCGGAGGATATTTCCGAACAGAGGAAATGGCTCTCTTTCTATGTTCTTGGATCTTAGCCATCGGTCACATCGTTGTGGCGTACCGTACAAGTTGTAGAGAGAGACGAAAGCTCCTAGTCTTCAAAATCGACATCGAATCCGTAAGTTCACTTTGATTTTTCTTATTTTATTAACTTTTAGCCGTTACATAAAGCATTATTAGCATTAAAAAAATGATATAGGCCGTATCAAAATTGTTTATTTTTCAAATCTAGCATTAGTTATTTGTTTTTATATCTTAAGATATTGTTCTTCTACCACTAATACAGATCAGACTCGGTCAGAAATAGCATGTGACTTCAGATATTACATTATAGTCACCGTCTTGAATTAATTTTCACATTTTTTTTGGTACCAAGTGTTATTGTAGGTTTGAAAATGACTAGTCAATTGAGAAGGTTTGATTTTTCACTCCCAACAAAAACTAGAGGAAATTGTATTTTGATTAGCACTTTCTTATGTATAAAATCACTTTGATTCAAACCTAATTAGATAGTGACGAATAAATAGTATTAATTACTTATATATAATAAGAATAAGAATAAATCGACATTTTCCCTCGAATAAAAGAAAGAGTGAAACGGATGTTTCCGAGTGGGAACCGTGTGGGATGAATAATGATGGACGACTGCTTTATATAATCTTCGTATTTAATGTTACTTTCAATTAAATTTTTATAAGATATTAATAGACATGACAACGTCACTAACACCTAAAACATGGCTCATGATTTTAGTTGAAGTGTGACTAATAAATATATATATTCCAATTTGCAGGTTTCAGCTTGTAAAAATGTGTTTCCCAGATATCAAAAAATCCTCCAACAAGAGAGACTCAAATAGCTAGCTATATTCGAAGTCAATCGTCACATGTACATATATACTTACAGTACAAGCTACATGTATATAAATATACGTATCTATGCAACATCTACTGGGTTTTGGTCTCCTTTCATGTTCGAGGTAAAAAATCCACCTCATCATTTTTTTTAACCAACTTGCATATTTTAATAACTTGATTATTAAATACTAAAGTTGCTTTAATTACTATCATTTTCGAAGAGTGTGAGTCATATATAGTGGAGGTAACCAACTTGAGAATATTTGTAATGATAATGTTGTTTATTGTGTTTTTGGTTACAGAAAAGTCCAAAGGATATAATCTGTAAAGGAGGAAGGAACAGATAACGAATGGGGCTTAATATATATAACCTATGCTTTTCCATGTGAGACTACAAAAGACAACTCCAATGAATTGGCAGTTGTTACTATACTATAGATTTTAAATTAGGTATAGACACAAAGAAAAGGAAGAACATTATACTAGTTCTTCTTACAAATGATCCACCGTTACACTTTTGTCCTTTTTGTTTGTTTGTATAAACCATATTTTCATCAATGAGATAAGAAGCCGAAGGCATCTTTCTTCCATTTCTCTATTTCTTCTTTTATACCTTTTTAAAGAAAATAAAAATAAGAACCGAGTGGAATTTTCAACGATTATAAATTCATAATACTTTCATTTACTTTTGTGATGAATTCAAAATCTTGAAGTTTTCAATTCTAGTATGACACACTTCGTTTGACGACGACGTCATTTGTTACAAACTTCAATATGATTACGGAAAAAATATACTTAAAAATCCACAACTTCTAGGCATACCAAAATAAATCGTACCAATTTGCTGAATGGGATTAGTCTAGAATTCACACATTGACGATAGACTAAATTAAAGTAAGAAACTTTTACCGTTACAAATAGTTCTGGGATAAAGATAGGGGCATAGGGCTATAGTTGGAGGAATTGGTCCAAACCTCTGTAATCTATATAGTCCATTAGATATATGGGGGCAAGGGTCATAAAAGTGAACCAAACGAATTTACATCGAGACAACCAATTTTCTATCAAAACACATGTTTTGGGCTGACAATGACAAAAGAAAACTTTAAATAGACTAAACCTACCCTATCCTGAGGAGTCACTAGAGAGGACCAAAACTGTAAAAGGTTAGGAGACTAATCAAAACATAACGCTAACGAGAAGCCCGTAGGGTTTTTCCGCAAAAAAATTGTAGATCCGCTGATTCGATCTATTTTGTTTTTTTCTTTCCACGTTCCTAAAATGTTAGGTTCGTATATGTATGTATCGTCAATTGTGGAAAGGTTTTTTTTTTGGTAAAAAATGGTACAATCTGTTTATGTAGCGCGAAAAAAGTACAAATGTGGAAAGGTTGGTTCATACTAACATGTTTAACTACTAGTTTGTAAATTCAGGTGCATGTGGTTACATATGCATAAGCATAACGCATGGAGAGAGTTCTTCATCGTGATTGTTGATATAACAAAGGAAAAAAAAATGTTACAAAAATCTCTCAAATTAGGTTTTTATCGCTTTGTTATTTTACTTTTATATTTCCAAGTTTTTTCTGGCTCACTATGTAATAATAAAAAAAACTATAGCCCATTCTTCAGAGTAAACCATGAAATTGCAATTCTCTGTTTTTTTTGGGGTTAAGGATAAGTGGAAAAGACTATTCAGGAAGGAAAGTTTGCACAAAAGAGATCACACACTGTTGGGTGTAAGGGCTTTGCCATTTTAGAGATAAAAGAGTGTAAATACACTTTTTCGTGTATTCGAAACTTTCTTAGTCTTGTTCACGAGCTTGATTTCTACGTATATTGTAACGTTCTGTAACGGATTGCTGGAAAGATTTTGACCAAGACGTAGGATTTGGTCACATTTATTGCTATGAACTCGTAGATTTTTGATAATTTTCTTGTTCTATTTCTTTTTGTTTGTGCGTGTGTTTGTCTCAACAATTCAGACGGTCGAGATACAGTCTAGAGCTTTTTCACTTAAAATTTTAATGTTAAATTTCTTTTATATATATTTTTTTTCTCTTTATTTCTAACATGAACATTAAATTAGAAATAAAATAAAATGCATTACGATTTACAAATTTTGTAGTAATTAGTTCATAATACTAAAAAATATTTCTTTATTATTATAAGTGTTCTTGATATATTCTAGTAAACTTAATAACAGAGATCCACTAGTAGTCGGATTTAATCAAGTTAGTCATAAATAAATATTATGTTTTCGTATATATTTAATTTTTAAAAATATAACTATTTGAGAAAACAAAAAACAAAAAAAAAATATCTTTTGGAATTTTGGTTGGATTCAAACTAGAATTCCGTTTTTCAATCATATATTTATTTATCCACGTTTCTTGCTAATTACACAACCTCCAAAGATCCAATAAGACCGAATCAAGTTTACAGTTTTTATACGCTACCGATAAAATCTCCAAAAGTCCAATCATTTTCCCCACAATTTCCTCCTTCTCCCGTTATAAACTAAAGACTCGATTTTGTGTTGATTGTTCGATTCACGTAATTAAGGAGATTTTTGGATCAAAAGATGGGTAGGGTTTTTATGGTTGATCTGGAAGGGAACATCTACATCTGCAAACTCTGTAAGACCCATCTTTCTACAGACCAAGACATCATGTCCAAGGTTTGATCTTTTCAATCTCCATGATCTGGCTCATTTTTTTGTTGTCATAAGTCTGATTATAGAATTTTAGTTATACGTTTTCTTCGAATTTTCAGTGATTCCTTCTAGGATTTACCATGTGATTTTTAATGTCAATTCTAGTTTTTTTAATATATCGAGTATAAATATTGGTCTTGAGTGAGATCTTCATGTGTCGATCCAGAGTTTGTATATTTTGATCTTCTCTTTCTGATCCAATCATTACATACTTAGTGATGACTATAGTAGTGGTACATTTAAACTTGTGCAGTCTTTTCAATGCAAGAACGGAAGAGCTTATCTTTTCAACAACGTGTAAGTTTTTCTGATTTCATGACCACTTATAATAATTATATAACTCTGGAAAAATAAATAGTTTCTTTTCGATGATCCATTTAGTGTAAACGTATCTGTTGGAGAGAAAGAAGACAGAATGATGATAACTGGACTACACAACGTAGTTGACATTTTCTGTGTTGGTTGTGGATCAAACGTTGGCTGGAAATACGTAAGACAACAAAACTAACTAGTTTGGTTTGGTTGCAAAATAACATGTTTGATTGACCATGGAGTTAAACTTTGTTTTTGTGTTTATGGTTTTTAGGAGTTTGCACATGAAAAGAGCCAGAAGTATAAGGAAGGAAAATCTGTTCTTGAATTGTGAGATTCCTTTCTTGATTTTTTTCTTTCAAGTAATCACATTTCCAAGTTCCCACATAAACACAAATTTTCACAAATTTCGGTTTGATCTCAAATGTTGATTCTTTCTGTTTGATTTTGCAACAGATACAAGATTTCGGGTCCTCATGATAGCAACGACTTGGTTAGTGATGGAGATGATGCTTGATTGAGGCTTTTTCCTTGTCTAGTTATCTCTCTCTCAGATTTCTTTTAAATTTGTACATTCTTGGGCCTAGATTTTAATTCGTTTCAATATGCGTAGTGGAAGACCGGTTTAATAATTAGGGGTTTTATTTTCATTTTTTTAAAATGAATAAATACGCGATCATTAACGAATCCTGTTGCAGAGGCAAGAGCAAATGCCCCCTTGATTATCTTTTTTCTATGAGATTAGATAGTCTTGCATGCCTCTATTAGAGGGAAGGAAATGATGGGGGTGTCAGTTTAAGACAGAGTTATGAGCCAACTTCTTTGTGGAGCTCGATGGTTAGTGACAACAACCTTTCAGAATTATATATCTAGATGCAGTTGACAAATTGTAGGAAAAAGCAAATTCAGTGAATTAAGCTGTAGAGCCAAACACGGGTTCAGTCTTACAAAGAATTGCCTGAGATTTGCTCTTCTTCTTCAATCTCTAGAGCAAGTATTAAAGAAATTCGTTGAAAGGTTTGCTATCACATTGTTAACAAAACCTACGAACCTTGCTTCCTTCTCAGGACCAGGAACAAGATTTTCTGCTTCATTCTCAGCATCAGGAACACGATTATCTAAAAGCAGACGTGGATACCTGAATTTCAGCCTTTCCATCCAATGGAACTGTGAACGCCTTTGGTGGGAGATAAGAGAAGTAGAGACAACATTTCTTGTAGGCAATAACCCTAAAATCTTGTAGAGCAGCTCTTGTGGTAGTTCGCTTAGATTCCTGCAGCTCTTCTTCACCGCTATTTTCATGTCACAACACAGTTTGTCTGCAATTTGGTAAAGTGAGATTTAGGTTTTTCTCTTCTTCTCTCCGCAATTTGGTAAAGCAAGTGAGACTTAGGTACTTCATTAATTACTGAAAACAAGAAAAAGAAGAATCCAGATAGTGTGGATCAAACGGTTGGACTTTCCATAAATGATCGAACGGCTGGGCATTTCTACACTCATGTAGGGTCGGACACGTGCCTTACGCTCTTCTTAAATACAGGGATACAAATGAAGAAGGCGCTCACCACAAGACATCCTCCAATAGATGTTTATTGTATCTGTAGGGAAGTGACAGAGGTAATGGAGAAATTGCATGCCGCGGATGCTGAAACCATCCCTCTTGCCAGCAATATACAAATGGTCAACATGGTGAATAACTACGTAAGTTTTACCACATGTGAATCTTGAGCCTTTTTTTCTACTTCAACATAATTGTTCCGATAAACATAAGTTTTGGTTGGATGTTTCTAACAGGTCATTATGTCCTACGGGCTTCTTCACGATGATTATGAATACGGAGCCATAACTGAGAGTTGCCGAAAGGATGTGCTGCTCTTATTGAGGGAGTTATTTCCGAGGAAAATATATTTGTGGGAAAATTAATTCCATCAACAAGTCAGTCTAATTAACAAAGGACTAGAAATTGTAAGTTTCTTTCGGTGCTAAACACATGGGCCAAACCTTAGAGCCAACATCCGTGTTTATACTTTGACTCCTTATTAAGGTGCCTCAGACAACAACTTTTGAGTTTGGCTGATATAAGAAATGTTAATTTCAAAGAATTTGATTGATTTTCTTTGTTTTTGTGAATCTTGGTCTCTTGTTCATTCGGATGAAGAAAAAACTTGAAGACGATATTACAAAGAAACTTCTCCACTAGCAAAAATAATAACATTAGCTTTGGGCACTCCACTGTCTTGTCCCTGGGCTTCGATCTTGCGCACTACTTCCATGCCAGACAATACCTTCCCAAACACAACGTGATGTCCGTCCAACCTTTCCCAAAACAGAAAGATTTCATAATCACATTGTCGGAAAACAGAAGCGAAACTAAGACTGAAGATAAGCAAAATTAACCATCACGCCTGCTTACCAACTCGTGGTGACTGTTGTGATGAAGAACTGTGAACCGTTGGAGTCTGGTCCCGAGTTTGCCATTGATAAAAATCCTGAAACCCATTCGCAGACTCAATCCATAAGCCTTTCGTTGAGTATGTATTGAGTTTATTGGCCATACGAGGTAAGCTTTAGCGCATACCTGGCCCAGTGTGTTTGAGTTTAAAGTTCTCATCTGCAAATTTATCTCCATATATCGACTCTCCACCTCGTCCATCGCCTCGTGTAAAATCTCCACCCTGAATCATGAAGCCAGGAATGATCCTATGGAAGCTACTTCCTTTGAAATAAAGAGGTTTCCCCATGTTTCCAACTCCTTTCTCTCCTGCACCGGGAGGATAAACATCAAACGAAAAGAGTCTCTTGGCTCAGAACTCAGAAGAAGAAAAACTAAACGCCAGGAGACAAGAGTTTTAAAGGGGAAAACAAAGGTTACTTGGCTACCCGTGCAAAGTGACCGAAAGTTCTCTGCGAAAGAAACTGAGGATTCAGTAAGGAAGAAACAACTCAAGGACAAGTAGACAATACAATGTGAAGGTTTGGTCGATCTAAATTTAAAACTTTACCTGCAGTTTTAGGAACTATATTTCCAAAAAGGCCGATGAGAATGCGCCCTGTACATGAAAGAAGATGCAAACTTTACTACAAACTCTATTTGCATAAGCTGCAGAAGATTTCTGAAGTTGCAAACTAATTCTAAGACTAACGTTTTCATATACACAGTGCATCCACTTATATGAATAAGCAACCAAGCCACTTTCGGAATTTGAAACATCCTCAAAACATCCATTTGCATCAAAACAACAAATTCACATATAAAAATCGAATTTTTGAATTCAAACTCTTAAGTAAAATAGAAAAAAAGGAGGAAACTTTAAACCTGCTGGTGAACCATTGATCTGAATGTCAAAGTAAACTTTGTGTGTAACTCCTTCTAAATCCTCTCCCACCTCAAAATTTTGAAAAAACCCCAAATTTAGAAAAACCATCATAAACCAGACAATGCAATGAGTTATGTGCACACCTGATTGAGCTTAGCATCAAGAATCTTCTCATTGACACTAGGATCTGCAACATCAGTCAATTTGATCTACAAGAAGCCAAAATTGAACATTGAAGCCACAAACGTAAGCCATGTAGCAGACCCAGATCGAGAAACTAGAAACAGAATTCAAATTAACCTGAATGAGAGCAAGTGTGACGAAGAGGACGACAATCCATAAGAGAGTCAGTGAGACCAATCTAGTCGCCGTAATTGCCATTACTCCTTCGTCTTTGTAATTTGGGAAATGGGTCAATGAATCTGCAGAAACTATCAAAGATTTAACAGAGTAGCAGAAATTTAGAAAGGTACCCTCATATTATCAAAATCTTTCAACTTAAAACTTATAAAACAATAATTTTCATGTTAGACCCAAACATTTCGACGTTAACCAATAAGCAGACTACTTGCAACTTTGTCAACGAATCATTATTTATAAATTATAACTTTCAGAATTTGAAATATAGGTTTCGAATTTTATTGTTTGGTCAGAGCAAGACAAAAACTTAATCACTCAAGAAAAGAACTTAATGAATAGTAGTACCAGAGACATTAGTAATTGAGAGCAAGATCCCAATAGTGAGCAACACCAGCATCATTGAAAACTTTCTTGGCATCGGATTTGGTCAAGCACTCTTGTACATGAAACCTATGAAAACTCGGTTTCTCAACACTTCCTTGCCAAACCAAACAACACTTGTTTCCACCATTCTCTTCTTCATCTTCCTTCTTCTCTGCTTCTTCCCAGTTTATACGCTTCAGCATCAGCTTCTCGTACCTATTTATTGCTTTTCTCTTACCCTCAACCACAACAACACTCATTCCATCCATCATCACACTAAACCCTGTTAATATGTTCTGTTTTGCATTCATCCTCACTTTGAATCTTGTTTTCGGATCCGATAGCTTCTTGTTGATCTTGTACACCGACACAATCGTCTCAACAACTGTCGTTGGATCACCAAAAAGCTTCCTTTCTTTCTTCTCACGTTTCTCTGCAGGAGTTAGCTTCCTCGCTACGTTCCTATCCATGTGAGCTTGTTCACGCTCAGCAGCTTCTGTGCGGATCTCTTTTTCAAGCTTGGTTGGGTTTTGCGTTGCTTCAGACGCACGAACCTTCATTAGGTTGCTCATTTTCACCTTTGATTTTTGTGGTTCAACCCTTCCTTGACTAATCATCTCCCGTTTCTCCATTTCTTTTGCCACACGCCTTAGAGTTCGCAGTTTCTTCCGTTCCTCCTTTGTCATTTTAAGAGGTTGGGGAGGTGGAGACGCAGCCTCTGCAGGTGGCTCTATGGGAAATGGATGCTCAATATGACAATTAAAAACTTTCATATTCAGATGGTTCTCAGTAATGGTGTCCATGATGAGGATGTTTGGATCACACGACAACTCATTAATGGTGTCATCGGTGAGGATCTTTGCATCCCACCACTCTACAAAATCAGGGATTGGCTCTTCTTCTCTTGTGACACGTTTGTATTCATATCAGCATCCTCTGCCTTTTTTCAGATGCGATTGCTTCTCCTTGAAACTCATACGTTTAGGTGGAGAGGCCCATATCTTATATATACCAAGTATTAGGCCGGACCGATGTGGATCGGGTTGAGTATGTGCGGATCGGACTCTGATACCATATTAGACTGTGGGCTTCCAACCTAAAACCAATTGGCAATAGGTGGAGAGACCCATATCTTATATATACCACTTAAGATCTTACTCAACTTCCGATGTGGGACATTGTCCCTAATATTAACCATCAAAGTACTATGATTGATCGGTTTAGTGACGCTAATCACATTTCCGTGTTCATCGATTTCTCTTCCAAGTGCATCCACACGCAGAACAAAGCCCTTGGTCTGTTTATGTGCCAAGTCCTGAAATCGCTTAACAGCTACAATAATTTGACCAGAAGTAGTTTCCGATGCAATAGAACAAGTATACGGCCTATTCTCAAACCTAGCCACATCTTCAAACCTAGATTTCTTGTTTGTTGCCCTAGCCGTCCCATTCTCTTCTTCTCTATCTTTCCTCTTACTACCTTCGTGAGACCTCTCATGATGATGCTTAGTCCTATCTCTCTCATCACGATCGCCCCGGATGCTCTTGGAGTATCTCTCCTTCCTGTTATCCATGACGAGACAAATTTAGGGGAAGTATGAAACGAACGTGAGAAGAAAGAAAGAAACACAAAGGTATTTTTTTTATTGATCCTATCAATATTCCTAATTCAGCCAAGAATAGGAAACTTTATACCGTTTTCCTTTATCGTAAAACGACACACCACGTTTTTACTCGAAAGTCGAAACTTATTGACAGAAAAAGATATTTCCCAAATTTAAGACTTTATGTAAACGAATGCCCTCAAACTATTCAATGTTTTATTTTGAGGCTTATAGTTCACAAGTTAGAGCTCAAAAGTCGAATCTCCGTACCCCAATGGGCGAACGACGTGAACTACACTACTCTGACTCTCAGTGATATTTTGACGAATTATTATTTTCTATACAAACAAAATATTCAGTATATATTTATTGTTATTTAACTTCTTTATCATTTATTTTTGTATATCTTTTTTTTTTTTTTCACAATTTTT
>Ga0041059_1001248_pt1 | contig 20356 bp, 8 predicted proteins | sample AraColnosormetaG_FD_56232 | JGI IMG/M metagenome (GOLD analysis project Ga0041059, IMG submission 56232) | Arabidopsis roots microbial communities from North Carolina, USA - Col MF nosort | ecosystem: Host-associated > Plants > Roots > Unclassified | place: USA: North Carolina | collected 2013-09-02 | reverse complement strand
TGAATCAATATTTATAAAATTTTAAAATATTATTAATATGCTGTTTTAATAGGGGTTACAACTTCAGTTTTTTAAAAATTGTCTCATGGATTCGTGGTATAACGTTATTTAATAATAATTATAAACTGTAAAATATAAATATTTTATACAAAATAAAATTTGCAAATTTTAATATATATTACTTTTAAAAAATAAATCGTCCTGCGATATACCGCGGATTAAAATCTAGTATAAGATATTTAAGATGATTAATCAAGAGCAGATTAGCAGAATGATCTGGATTTTGATTTATAAAGATATTTTCATATTTAATAATCGAATTTATATGTTTTCATACAAAATTTCGAGTTTGCTTATATTAAACTGGATCCAATAAAAAAATCTGTGTTTTTATTTGGGCCCATTGAAATGGCCCACTTCTAGTTCCGTACATGTTCGAATCAAAACTAGTCATTATAAATTTAAATGAACTATATAACACTTTTTTTGTTGAAAATTTATTTTTGTCTTAATCTTTTGTATATTTTTATAGCTAGAAGCCTACAATACTTTCCATATAATAATATTTCTTAAGTTTTATTATCTTATATAAGTTTTAGGATTTGAAGACATACATATAGACCTATTTATGTTTCGTTTAGGTGCTTCCTTTTTCAATGTCTAATATGAATATCTTGTTTCAACAAAAAAAAATATTTTTTTTGTTGTATTAGTTTATTATATGGAGACACTTATGAAAAACTTGTTGATATATCTTTTTTAAAGCAAAAAAATAAAAAATAAAAACGTGGATAACAAAAGAATTTTTTAAATATCTGATGTGAAAAAAGAGAAAATTGTTTCTTTTCAAACTGCGTTTGAAGAATTGAACAGTTTCTCGACATTCTATCAAAACCGCCTTAATTTTCGATGAACTTTTAATACGAGGCTTTGTTTTGTTTATTGCAGCAGTACTGTTGGGGCCGGTTTATTAATGGGCCGTCTCAATACTACAAATTGTCTTGTAGGGACTAATTTTTGAAATAATAAATTACAGGGTGAATACCATGAATAGATAATGAAATGAAGGTTCATTATGTAAATTAATATTTTACTTCTGATTTCGTTTCAACGCATCAACAAGATTTTTGTGAAACAAAAACCCATTTTTATCAAAAACCAAACCAAACCCATAGGGTTGTGTTGTTGCTGTTCTGTTCCTATCGACCACGGCGGCGACGAGGCGGAGAAGACCGACAAAGCGGAGAAGCCAGCTTCGAAACCCTCTAGCATTTATTTTTTAAAAGCGAAATTCATTTTAAGGGTTTTGGTCATGGCTTCAATCTCGACTTGGTTCCGATACATGGCTCACAAGCTCGAGTATTCCCTCACTCTCAGTCTCAAGGTTTGGTTTGTCTTCACCAGCTTTCTTTAGATTTCTCTTCATAGTCTCCGATCTTTACAATCTGGGAATTGGTTTTCGGGAACTATTTGATAAATGCTCTTAGAATTCCGGTTTAGGGGAATCTGCGTTTATTGTGTTCTCATTCTGCATTCGAATCAATCTGTTCATAATTGAAGATATACTAGCTATCTGATTTATGAAAAAGTTAAAAACTTTGATGTTGAGAATACAAAGAGACTTACTTTATATTTGGATTTTGCTGTTTAATGTTGATAGCTTTTGATTCTTGAATGCTTTTATAGAACAACTTCACTCACAAGACAATGTTGATGTTGTGTTATAACTTTCGATAAGATTTGAATGTTTTGCATATAGTGCTCAATGTCTCATGATGACTCTTGTGTTGATAGCTGATTTTAACAACTTTGTTTAGTGGTGGAAACTTATGATTTTTTTTTTATGTTAACCAATTTTGACAGAGTCATAGGAGTAATAAACTGAGTGACCGGGAACTTATTCAAATAATCTGCAAGAATCTGTTCTATGGGAAAATAACCTACTTACACTCGGATAAAGGACCAGAAATGTCACCAACCATGACAGCAAATGAAAACACACTTCTTATTCGTAAGATACCAATTGCTAATACCAGGTATGTTTTCAATTTCCAATCTTTGGTGTTCCAGTGTATGTTTCTGTTACATCAATTTCTGTTACATAGTGTGGTCCATCTCATAGCCGATACACACTGTCATAGTCTTTGTGCATTGAATTAATTGAAATAAACTATAGTGTCTGTGGCAAATGTTACTATATTTGTGTCATTTCTTTTAACCACTTGAATCCCCTGAGATCTTTGTGCCCCTTCATATGATTTATGAAATCCATTTGAATTCCATGGTTAAGGTTTGTATTCATTGGAGATGCTGTCGTCTTAAAGGATCCAAACGATTCAGATAAGTATCTGGTAAGAAGATTAGCAGCTGTAGAAGGATTCGAAATGGTATCGGGTGATGAAAAAGAGGAGCCTTTTGTTCTTGAGAAGAATCAGTGTTGGGTAACAGCTGAAAACCAGGAGCTCAAAGCTAAGGTACATACATAACTAAATGATCTTATGCAAAAACCCAACTATATAGTCTATAGTCTCTTTCTGTTCACTTTATCCTTACATGTGTGTTTTTAACAGGAAGCATATGATAGTAGAACATTTGGTCCAGTTTCAACAGCAGACATTGTTGGAAGAGCTATATACTGTCTGAGAACAGCCGTCGATCACGGACCTGTTCGAAACAGGTTAAACATAATCTTGTCTCTTAAATTTGCATTTCAGTAATCTTGTTTTGTTTTTGCTTACTCTAATAGTTCCCTTCGATTTCAGCCAAACTGCAATGGGACAAGATTCTCCAATCCTGGCCGTGGAATTGGACGTGGACGAGATGGCTAAGAACCATAAGGCATAGAGAGACGCACTTTCTTGTGTTTGTTTATTATTGTCAAAGCTAAAATTGCCTTCTTTGATTGAGATTTGAGAAAACAATAAATCATTACAACAATGAAACTAAAATCCTAAATTACACTTTCCAAAACAATCTTGAAACCAGTTTTGTTTGTACCTTGAAATATATATTTTTGCACCAAATCTTGATGTAGCATAAAAATTATTATAATTTTTAGGTAATTTTTCAAAAGAAAGTGAAAAAAAGTGGTGGTCCAGGAGAGATCGAACCAGCGGGCCATAGTGGATCTGAGAGACTTCGAACTATGATCCATCCACTGCTGTAAGAGGGAAGTAGTCGCTGCTCTGTGAAACCAGCCTCACGCATTACCCTCCGACTTTAGAATCCGCCTGAGTCAAGCCTTCGCCTGACCCACACAGATTACTCACAGCTTGGACTGGGCAGCTCAGATATATGTCAGCATCAGGTCCGACCCGAGGAATTGAACCACTGTTCCACCACCTTATTGTCCCCACTCGGGTCACAAGCTCTCGTTACTTAGCTCGACTTACAGTTGTTGTGTTCTTCTGATATATAAACAAACGCAAAACTGCTGAGTTTTCCGATGTGGGACAAAAAACTGTCATTTGTTTTGATTTATCAATTTACTTTTACGTGGGCTAAACCTTTCAGGCCCATTATAGACTGATGAAAAGCCCTATTTAACGCAAAGAGCTCTAAAAATATGAAGAGACAGTTTTTGAGATAGGAGAGGGGAAAGCAAATGCAAGAAGAAGAAGAAGTGTCTCTATGTGCTCTGTCTGAATCTGTTAACGGCGTTTTCAGGAACTTTGCAGCTGACTTCTGACTACGTTCCTGATAAATTCTTAGTCTTCCTCTCTCTCTCATAGTCAGAATTGTTTAGTATCTCTGTTTTCGGGCATCGTGTTAGAATAATTTGGATAAGCTTTCTATCTGTTTGGAATAGCTTGCCGTTTTGTTATTGTTGTCCACCACTTGTTCGATGAAATGACTGTGTGAAGGTTTTAATTGCTTTTCGACGGTGTTATTTGCCTCTCTATGGATAACGAAGTTGCATTTCTTGTCAAATTTCAATCCAAAACAAAAATTTGCATTTTTGCTTATGTTAAATTTTCAGAACCCAGTAAGATTATGTTGCGAAAAATCAGGACTGTTTTAGCTACCTAGATTATGTTAGGTATATACTATGAAAGGTTTAATCTTTGCATAAATTTGGTGTGTTAGGCATTACTTTCTGTGACATTTGATCAGATATCTAAGAAACATTGAGAATTTGGTTGAACACATTTGTGCCCTGAAGATGTTTACGAAGCTATTTCGGTGTAGGACTTACTTAATTTTCTTTAGTTCACGCGTAATTCCTTAGGCATTGGCTCTGTGAGTTAAGGTTTTGAATATGTTAGAAGTTGGATCCGAGGTAAAGACTGCTGTGTGCTTTAGTTCATCACATTATTCAGCATTAAGGGTCAGATTTTCAATTATGCATCGCGTCATTAGAAAGTGAAAAGATTTTATACTTTATGATTTTGTTAAGCTTCAATATACTTGTTTTGTATCAAAATGTTCAAATCTCTTTGTCGTCTGGTATCTGTTTCAGATTATACTCTGAAGTTCTTAGTTATATACTTATATATGTAGCGGTTTGGCTTACTCTGTATGGTATTGATTTGTTAAATACAGTTTATGGAGCTTCAGATAGCAGGAGCGTCTCTAAATCTGCTGTGTCAAAAAGAACCCTCGCCGTATTGCCTTGCTCGTCCTGTCGAATTAACAAACGTTGCATCGAGAATGGACATCTACAATCTGCTACTAACAAAACTTCCTTTGTGTGCTGAGCAAGTTCTTCAGGCCATAGGAGAAATAATCCTGATTTCTCAAGAAACAATAAGCATGGTTTCCGAGGCAGAAACAGGCGAAACGAAGATAAGGATGGTTTAGTAGATGGTGGTCTTGAAGACGACATGTTGTCTTCCAAAAACGGTCCTTTACTCTCTCTATCCAGTTTCCCAAAATTCCAGGCTACTTAATCACCTGGACCAAAAGAGAAAGAGATAGTGGAGCTTTTCAAGAAAGTCCAAGTTCAGCTCCGGGCTCGAGCTGCTGCTAAGAAAGAAGAAAAGAAGACTGAAGAAGCTTCTAAAGGACAGGGAGGAAAAGAGAGTGAGACAGTGGACTCCCTTCTTAAGTTACTGAGGAAGCACTCAGGAGAACAAAGCAAGAAACAAGTTAGCAATTTCAATTCTGAGAAGCAGCTCCAAAGAGATGATGATGCTTCAGAAAGACAAAATCACAGTTCCAGTCGTTTCGATTCGCGAAACAAAGATCATAATGCAACACCCTTTACCAGGCCAGCATCAAGCTTCAAACGTAATTCTCCTGTACCGAGACATAAATCTCAAGCCAGTTATTCTAGTGAGGCCATTTTTGATGAAGCTTCAAGTTACAGTGTGACTTGGACCCAGAAAAAGGATCAAGTAGAGTCGCGTGATGAACCTGAATACGAGCCTGAGCCTGAGTCTGCAGCTGAGTATGATGAACCTGAACCTGAGGCTGAGTATGAACCTGAATCTGAACCAGAACTTGCTATTCTCGAATCAGTGTCAGAGCTGAAACTAGAGTCGTTTTACCAAGAGGAAGATGAAGATGAGGAGGATCATAACTTCGTTATAGATGAGTTATCAGATGATGACGAGTCTCTCAATACCGACTACCGAGGAAGAGACTGCGAAAGACGAAGATTTGAGTGCACTGAAGTTGGTAGAACTTAGAGCCATAGCAAAATCAAGAGGACTCAAAGGAATTTCAAAGATGAAGAAAGTTGAGCTAGTGACTTTATTGGGTAGTAGTAATAAAGCATGATGATCAGATTTTTAACATGAGTCAGATTAAACATTGCTTGAGTTTTTGATACAGCTAATGAATCTCCAAATACTCGTTTCATTCATAATCTTCATGCATTGTTTTTATTTAACATTTGAGTTTTCTCTTCTGCTTTTTAATGCAAAATTGAAATGTTTTTCTTTCTTCTTTTGTGTGTTAATGATATTGAATTTGTCTTATTAAAGGCATAATCAACTTGATTAGCGGGTAATTTAAAATCATAATTGAACTAATTCATTTTAAGTTTCTTAAAGTATCAAAAGAAATTGGAAAAGGGTTTAACTTTTTTTAAGATAAAGACAGGAGAGGACTAGAGAAAAGAAGATAAAAGAAATGTGGAAGCGATTTGTTCCCTGCCCGTCTGCCCTGTTTAAGTAATTAGTGAACTTCTAGATTTCACAATCTCTAACAAAATAGTTTTACTCAATTAAAGTTTTGCTGCGTAAGCAGAATGATTAACAAAGAGAATGGTATTTGTTTTCTGATTTGATGAGCGTGATATACTGATACTATAGAATTTGTCAACTCGATCACGCGAGAAGTATGTAGATTGTCGATAGGTGTAATTATTAGAGTTAACGAAAAATTCGAGTAGCCAAACTTGAGATGCAAACAAAGCCTACAAATGCAAATTTATCAAAACCTATGTCTCGTCTCGTCCATAAACTAGTCATTCTCTTTTCAAGAATTGTATACTTGAATTTGAAACAATGTTATTATGAACTTGTTGTAAATGTTTTCATATGTCCATGGTAATTGAAAATTGAGGTGGCATTAAACTGAGTGCATGTTTCTCTAGAAACAAAACTTAAAGTGACACGAGGTCGGTGTAAATTTGTTTGTGTGTTGTGAAATTACTGTCCTCATTTAGTAATGTGACATTGACTGATGTCAGGTCCCATCTCTAGTTTTGTCCTTCTTCTTTTCTATTTTTTTAATTAGGAGCCTATCACTCTCTCACTACATTCAGAAGTATTTTTGTTTAATTATTCTCACTTTTTTTTTCGACTTTTGTTCATTATATTTTTTTTTTCGATTTTTGTTCATTATATTTTTTGTTCATTATATACCTCGAGGTGCGTCCGATAACCTAAAATATTAAATTGCATGTACCTCAAATTACATGTAAAATATACGATCAAACATATGCATATTGAAAGAAATTTGCAGATCTTTTATCAAAAAAAATTAAGAGATTCATAGAACACTTAACTATAAATTATAGGTTTTATACAAAAACACAAATAAAACTATTATTGTAGAGCAAATTGGTAAATTTGAATACTCAAAAAATTACGCCGGATCAAGTTTTCGAAAGAAGTTAACGGACAGAACGACATAATTGTCGCTAATGGCTGGATTTTCCTGTTCATAAAGAGATATCTCTAAAGATTTTTAACGCTCTCAAGTCTCAACACATGAAAATTGTGCATGTGCACGCAAAACATTGACGCTCTCAACGTATTGAGAAATGAGAATATACATAGGTGATGGTACTTAATTATTTGAATAATTGTTTTATAACTCCCAACTTCGTTAGGCAAATGTTGAGAGTACACTGGTAACTTAAAAATTCGTTGATATTTACAAAAGCAATGTTACGAAGTTCGAGCTACTGCTAGTACCTAGCTAATTGCAATATGTGTCGTATTCAATGATAAATAGTTGAGGAAAGTTAGTGTTTTATCATAGTTTAGAAATGATGTCGTACATAACTCTATTTAGAGTGTTTATGTAAACGAGGATTGATTTTGTAGTTTAGTATGATCTAGCCAGAATATTTTGTCCTTTTGTGATGAAATTTTGTGGAGCAACACGAAAATGTTAACCTAATGGCAGAGATGTCATTTATATTTTCTATGTACTTAAATGTATAAACTACCAAATTAATATAAACTAATTTTCTTTAACATAACTCGGATTTGAGAACAAAAATTCAATCTCGCAAAAATACCATTCTTTTTAAAAGTTACTGATCAATGGGTTGAGATGAATGTAATACTTGATCAATCGGGCTCTATTCTTCGCAGTGTTAAAACAAAAATAGGTGAATTTACTGAAAGTGAAGACCAGCCTATGGTCTATCTTTCGTCTCGGTTCAATATTTTTTTACCATTTTCAGATGACACGCTCTAAATACGTAGTTTGTTCTTTTGTCGGACAAAATAAAAATATTATAGATAAAGAAGATGTTTTGTATTTTGTACAATGGTCCGAAGAAAAGCCCTTTTCACATATGTCCAAGGGAGAAGAATTGAGGGCTACTTTTGTAAAATATCAATGAACTGTCAATCAGTTCTACAGTATAGATAGAAATATATAATTAAAATATTTTCCCATCTTTTTCAAACTTTTGGGTGCCTTTGTCCACACCTAAATGCCCAACTCCTTCTCTGCTTTTTTCTAGCGACAGAAAATTATTTTATCGTAGAAAAAATAGCGAGAGATGAAGAGTAAGAAGACATCCAAGCTTACAAGTCTTTATCAATAATGAAGCCAAATATATATATATTTTTTAAACGATACGTTCATTTACTTTTTCTAAAACCTACAATCATTTTCTCTCTAATCTACCAATTAAGTGATGAGAGTATGCTAGATAAATATACACACTAAAACGACAATACTATTCCCATATGCTTCTTCAGTTCTAGTTGCTTGAGTATTTAGAATCGAACTATTTACAAGATATTTAAAGGTTTCAGAATTTATAGCGGAAGAAAGGATAACAACTAAACTGAGAAAATTCAAATATGAGTCGTGGACGTAAACGAACTATGTATTTAAAAGAATTGAGAGCCAGAAACCACTAATTTAAATATCTCAATTAAATTGTTAGTAAACCCTACACATAAAAAAGAAAAATTCTTTTATAAGAACATCTAAAATTTTAAAACCTAAACGTAATTTTAATAATATACCTATTACTTCCACTGTAATAGGTATTATAGTTGTGTGTTTAATCGAAAGAAAAAGTTTAATAGTTGTAACGAACGTTTTCGTTTAGTATTATCCCGAAAAGGCTATTTAGTCCCTCCGACATTAATTTCGAAATATTACATTAAAAACACCAAACCCGGTATATGAAATGCAGACAAAACAAACAATGGATACAAAAGAGTAAAGGTATGAAAACTATAGTCCACCTATCTCAAGTAATATAAAAACAAAACAAGGGGAAAAAAGAAACGACAAAGTTTATATCATTTTCTCTAATTATATAATAATATTCTCAATAAATCAATTAATACGCAAAATATATATCTGCACAAAGTAACCTTATTATATCTCCCAACCGCACAAACAAAATTTCAGCTCCTCCATATCCATCAAGAAAGATCAAGAATCAAGAACTAATCAATATCGATCGATCCGTTAAAAAAAAATGGATATGATTCCCCAATTGATGGAAGGCTCTTCAGCTTACGGAGGTGTCACAAACCTCAACATCATCTCAAACAACTCCTCCTCCGTCACCGGAGCCACCGGAGGTGAAGCAACGCAACCACTGTCTTCCTCCTCCTCACCATCGGCGAACTCAAGCCGTTACGAGAACCAGAAGAGGAGAGACTGGAACACGTTCGGACAGTACTTAAGGAACCATCGGCCACCGCTTTCGCTTTCCCGATGCAGTGGAGCTCACGTGCTCGAGTTCCTCCGTTACTTGGACCAGTTCGGTAAGACAAAAGTCCACACGAACATTTGTCACTTCTATGGCCATCCTAATCCTCCGGCACCGTGTCCGTGTCCTCTCCGACAAGCTTGGGGAAGTCTTGACGCTCTTATCGGTCGTCTTCGAGCTGCCTTTGAGGAAAACGGAGGCAAGCCTGAGACGAATCCTTTTGGAGCTCGTGCCGTTAGGCTTTATCTAAGGGAAGTTAGAGATATGCAGAGTAAAGCTAGAGGTGTTAGCTACGAGAAGAAGAAGCGAAAGCGTCCTCTTCCTTCGTCGTCGACTTCTTCTTCCTCCGCCGTAGCTAGCCACCAGCAATTTCAAATGCTACCGGGTACTAGTTCTACTACTCAATTAAAGTTTGAGAAGTAAGTAATTATATAATTAAGAGAAATGGAGTATTTTATGTAATCTGAAATGTGATTTGGTCTCTTTCTTATATGTTGATTTTAATTTTAGGTTATGTGGTTCAGTTTTAGTTACTAGTGTATGCTGGGGGGAGGAAGGTAGGGTTTTCAATTTTATTTATATCTAATAAAAGAGAAATTCACATGTATTAATGTGTACATATTTATATATATGAGTATCTATGTATCATTACTATCATCATCATAGTTATATTGGTCTTCTTTTTTCTAAAACAGAGAGGTCTTAGGTTTACTTTAAATCGATTTATGGAGTATGATGATGATACTAGAAGCTAAAATAGTATTATTGATTTTCTTCTTTTGATGCAAAACAGTGGTCGTTTTCTAAAAGTGACAGTGAACTAACAGTGGTCTTATAGTAGTTGACAGTGATTGCACTAACTATTTTAAATTCATGAAAAATTTCAATGCTCCAAAGTCCAAATTCCCCAAAGATTTACTGCATTCGTTCCCACTCACCAATATTCACATGCATACGTGGCATGCTTCAGTAAATATGCTGTCGTATGTTTTTTCATCTCTAAAATCATTTCTTTTTCATGTTAAAGTAGGTTTCATAGGTTTACTTGTGAGTTGTGAGTGATATGTTCTCTTACAGCATAATTGTAGGGAAAAAAAAACAGTTCCGTAAATTCTCCACTTTATGTTTCTTAGTACTTACTTTTTTACTCAAGAAGAACAATGTGCGTGTCTCGGCTTTTGCATAAACCCTAGATTTTGTAGATCTGATGATTCATGATTGATGTTGTATTTTAATTATGGTAATTCCATGTTAAATAGATTGTGTGCCACTAAGTATGTCATTTCAATACAATTATAGCGACACTAAGTATGTCATTTAAATACAATTATAGCGACGAGATATTTAACTCATTTGTAGTAACTACGGTTTTCACTAACTTAACATATATGACATAACACCCTTGTGAAGGCCAACAAGAGGAAAGACTAATTTTATGTGATGTCTAATGATCTTATATTTTAAAATTAATTGGTGAAATGACCTACTTATATTTTTTCACAAGTACAAGATATACATAGTATTCAAAATTGGCATTAGTATACCATTGTTTACCACATTCTTATTAACAACAAAGAAAAAAAATACTACAACTCATCGTTTATAGTTATCAAATCAACGATGTAAAAAAAATATTAATTTATTTTATGGAGTTAAGTTGCCTAATACGGAAAGATTGCCACATGATTGCTAGCTGCAATTCTGAAACATGAAGATGGAATCTCTAGTAGTTGCCTATATGATGTCAACTTTTCTAAGAGCAATGCGGCATCATTTTGATTAGTAATGGTAATCCTACGAAAAAAATGAAAAAAACAAATGGTAATCCTACGAATAGCGGAATTATAAATAAGAAAACTGAAATTTACCTAGTATATCTTAACCAGTTTTTTAAATAAGTTTTGGTATGCTATTCTAATGAAGATGCATAGAATATGTTTTTCAAAAATCGAATGTCTATGATCTTCTTCTTCCATTATGCAAGTTGCACCATTCTTTTCATTTATTTGTGTTGTCAATTATATAATTAAATAAGGTTCGTACATCATATTTTGTGATATATATTTGCAAATTGTGAAAATTATAGATCTCATAAAATTTTGTAGTTTTGGCTGCTAAAGTGAGAGTTTAAACTGTATATATATAAGTATATAACTATATGTATAGAGAGAAAGAGAAAGAGAAAACATATCATTTTTCAGTATATATTTTGCTGGTTTTTTTTTGTTGTAATGGGGTATCTGATTTTATTTGGGGGTAATTTTCATAAGCTAATGAATTTATTTAATATTTAAATAAAATTATATTTGAAAACGACAAATACAACTTGAAAAAGTTTTGATTGGACAGATTTTTATCTCATTTGGTATATGTTTTAATCAATATAATAGTTTAGATAGCGTCAGAACAATAGGTCCGGCGGATGAAACAATCTTTGTCAAATTTGATAATCAAACAACATATGTTATCACATTTTTTTAGTACCTTAAACTTAGACCATATATGTGATACTTTTGCTATCTTGATATCCTCATTATGTGTACATAAATGAAATATAACTAATACTAAAATCTCTTTTAAAATAATACTCATCTTGGTACGTTGTGTAATGTTGCATCATTCATGAGTGTGTTAGAGGTAGAGCCAGAGTTCTGTCTCTCACTTGTCTTGTCTCTGTAAGTTGTTTACTCCCAGAGCACTCAAAGACCCCAGCCCTTCAACTTTTATTGAGTCTTGTCCATTTCTGAATTTCCTTCCACATATTGTAAAATTCATTTGACAGGATAAAACAATTCTGTAGTTCTACCTTTCAATTTTCCTAAAGTTTCAGGATGAATTGAAAATGACTCGAGTATTTATCTCTTATGTACGACATTATTTTTCTTATATCTTTCAATTTTACTGTACTTTTCTATGTGAAAATCCTAACATATGTATTATATTAAAAAAACTATTTGACTCCTTTAATTTTTCAAATATATATTATTAAAGTTCATGAATTTTCATATTTACGAACATACTTTTTTGAATTTTCATCTGAAAACTAATTGAAAAAGACAAAAACATGTGAAGAATTCTAACATTGTATTTTATGTGTGTTTTTTATGTCAACAACGTATTATGCAATTTAAACTTGGATAATCATGCAGATAACACTATACATTTTTGGGAAATATAGTCAACAAGTACTACCGTACCAAATTAAGTTTCATCTTTCAGTTTTCTTCATGTTAAAAAGAGTTCGAGACATTCTGTTCATTTATTTGGTTAAGATTTAGAACCAACAGTCAATAAACAGCTAATCATATTTGTTTTGGTCAGTCTTCCTTTTAGACCCGACCCGACCGACAATATTATCGAAATTTTGACAGTCTATACAAGGTTTCTATTTTGAGCTAAAACAATGTTCTTGCACTTTTTTTTATGCATGACTCGAAAATAATAGATTGAGTGCCATAATGCCACAATGGCTCTAATGTGATCGACAAGTATATATATAACCATCACTAACAAAGTATAACCATTAAGCATTACGAGAATTTCCTTCAAACAATAATATTCAATTATGAGAATATATATGTTGATTGGAATTTGGAAGTGGACATTAGGATTTTGGCCTTTCGACTTTTGATATGGAATCATGGCCTTTCCATATATGGTTAGAACAACAGAAAGACCTTTCAAGAATCAACATCCATTTATTATTCAGATTTACATAAGTTCCATCATAATTATTCACATTTTTGGATTGATACGAATATTTCATTTAAAAGAAGAAAGAAAAACAAATTGAGGAGACAATCGACATTGAAACGAGGGACCCCGAATTTTCCAAATGATTCTCTTGTTTCATCATTACCCACCCAAACCTATATTTAGTGAAACCCTTGTGAGACTCCACCACATGCATTACTCCAAAAATTAACATCTCTTGCTTCTTTAAGTCAAATACAAGATTTGATTATTTATTTTTATATGTTTTTGTCAACATCAAGATTTGAATATATTTTTTTCGGAAAAATATAAAATCTCCATTTTCTTTTATTTTTGAAAGTTATAATATATAACCTAACTAAATCGACATCAATGAACCATTTTTGGTTTTTGGATATTAGGAAAAATTATTACGTATCTCATACCTTTTTTTTTTAAATATCAAAAATATTTATAATCACAAATTCTAGAAAATACAAATCAAAATGTAAAACCAATAAGCTTTTTGATAAAGTAGACAATAAACTTCCTCTGATTATTGAGCATAGGCATTGTATAACAAGTTCGCTGGACTTACACAAAAACGAATAGTACAAGAATCCAATGTTACTTCTTTAATCTTTTGGTCGAATTCAACAAAACTGATACAAAAATACTATGAACCACTAAGAAAAAGAATAGATATTGTAGTATAGGATTAAAAACTCAAGGTGTAGTAGTTACAGGTTCTTGAAGTGCAAGAGGAATGGCTGGTCTCCAAGTTGTTCCCTCAGGACTATCCATCAAAGCGATCCCAACTTTTGCCAAATCTTTCCTAATTGCATCAGATCTTTCGTATTCTTTATTCTTCCTTGCGTCTGTTCTCTCTTGCACTCTCTGCAACACATCTTCCTCTTTTAGTCCAGCTCGCTTTAGTGCCTTCTCTTTTAGCTGCTCGAGAACCTCTGAGTAACTTGTGGGCATAAGCCCTAAGATAGTAAGAACATCTCTGATTGTTGTCTCTAGAGCCTTAAGTGACTCTTCTCTTCTTGCTTGTTTTTTCCCCTGAAAATGGAATGATCAACTATATCATTAACCGGTTATAAAGGTTTATAAACGTAAAAGCAGACGTTATATTTACCTTTCGGGTGTGAATGAGATCGTTGATAGTTTTCAGTGGTTCTGACATTGCAGCCAGAGTTACAGGTGTGAGAAGATCATCAGACATCGAGGCGACAAATTCAGTACGGAATGTGTTGATGCTTGTCAAAGTGTCTGAAGGAACAGAACCATTCTCAAATGTCGAATCTTTCTCGCCTAAAGCGCTTTCACAGTCGTGTAACGTCTGTCAATAAGCAAATGAGCATCGTCAAAGGATTGTAGTGAAGAAGAACATAATGTTCTCTTAAATGTTTTTTCAATAGCCTAATTAAAGCATCTTAAGCTAAAGAAACAAGTGAGGTACTCCAAAATGCAATCTTCAATCCGACTAAAAGCTATATAACGAGGGATTACCTGATAAATATAAAAAATGCGCTCCGAAGCACTCTCGAGGAGGAAATCGGAGTAATTGATAGGAGACCGATAATGAGTTCCCATTAGGAAAAGTCTCAGAGCAAGAGGATGATAAAGGTCTATAACCTGCCATGTTTGTAAACACGAAATTTAGGCATAAATATTGGATGTAAGAAGAAAATTGCAAAACTGAGAAATGTTTACCTGTCTGATAGTGAAGAAATTCCCCAAGGATTTTGACATCTTCTCGGAGTCAACAGTAACAAAACCATTATGGATCCAATAGCTAATGTTGCTGCTATCACATGCAGCACAACTCTGAGCAATTTCATTTTCATGGTGAGGGAACACAAGATCCATTCCGCCACCATGTATGTCAAAACTATAACCGAGATAAGCCGCGCTCATCGCACTGCACTCTATGTGCCAACCGGGCCTTCCTCTTCCCCACGGACTCTCCCAAAAGGGTTCCCCTTCTTTTGCAGCCTGCCCAAAAATTCAGAAGTCTTTTAAGACTTAAATGAGTAAACAAGTATTCAATGTAGGGCTAAAACGTAACTAAAAAGCGTACTTTCCACAGAGCAAAATCTGCGGGATGTTTCTTCCTCGTGTCAACTGCGACTCTCTCACCTGCACGGTTATCTTCTAATTTTCGCCCAGACAATTTTCCATATGTTGGAAATTTGTCGACTGAGAAGTAAATGTCTCCATCAACTTTGTAGGCATAGCCATTATCAAGAATCTGAATTGGAAAACATAGCATATGAGAATATATCTTAGATTTTTAGCAACATGAGGAGCAAAGTGAAGTAAATGTGGTCAAACCTGCTTGATCAGGTCGATGATTTGAGGTATATGATCTGAAACTCGTGGTTGGACAGACGGATCTAAACATTGAAGCTGTTCCATATCTCGATTAAATTCCTCACAGAAACGTCTGCTCAAACTGATTGGATCTTCCTCTAATTCTTTCGCTCTGGCAATAATCTACAAAATTTGAAATTTCATGAGTCAGTTGCATATGTAGCTAAAGAATCTAGCCATATACAACTTCAATAAGAAAAAGTGAAAGTTCCCCTAGAAAATATAGTCAGAGAGAGGCTGAAATAAAGAAAACATTTGTGAAATCTTGTAGCACAATACGGAGGAAATCTAGTAAAGGACATTACTAATTAGTTCTATTCTTCTAGCTAATTAGTCTGTGTTAAGGTTAATCAAAGTTGGTGACACAAACGTAGGCAGATGTAAAAGAGCAGACACATACATAAAGGATAAAACTAAGTGAACTTCTCCCTAACAAAGAGAAAATACTGACTATTCTCCATTTTGGCATTTCATAGTACAACATTTTCACTAGCCTCAACCACCAATATAATAACTTTAGCAGTCTAAACGTTCAAATCTTGCAACTTTGATGGCACTATGATCCATCCTTTTACATGCCTCTCACAAGTAAATGAGATGAAATAACAGTATTGGAGACACTAGAAATAAGATCAATCAGCTTCAACTTCTCTACTGCCCAATATGTAGCCGCCAAGAAAATAAATAACTTAAACGCGGTCCAGGAATGCCATAACAGACACTGGCTACTCATCCTATTAACCTAACGGTACCACAAAACTCAATCTTAAGAGGTTCTCACTAAAAAACTTTCCTGAACGAACTCGAGAAGCTGTCTCTAAACTTCTAAACAGAGCTTAAGTTGTATAAGACCCCTGAATCTCTGAGCTAACCACCAAGAAGCAGAGTTAGCTCACCTTGTCATCCACATCCGTGAAATTTCGAACGTAAGACACTTCATATCCTAGATGCTTAAGGTACCTGCCTAATTCCCAATCAAATTCAAAAGAACAAAATCATAAAAAAATCATAACTTTCCATAAACCCAAGAAGTTTTAAAGCTTATTTCTCCAAGTCGATACCTCAAGAGTACATCGAAAGTGACGTAGACTCGTGCGTGTCCAATGTGACTGAGATCGTAAGCAGTGACACCGCAAACGTACATTCCAACTTTACCTTCGACCTTAGGCTTAAACAGCTCCTTCTTCCGGCTCATCGTGTTGTGCAGCCACAGCTCCTTCCCACCGGAAATTGGTGCTCCACCGTCCGTTAATGATGACAGAGTCGTGAAACAGCGACGTAGTTGAGTTTCTTTTCCGGGTCTGAGGGGAAATTGGATTCTGAATTGAGACTTGGGAAGAGAAGAGAAGCGTATTGGAGTGAAGGGTCTACATGATTTGAAGAGATTAAGGACAGAAGAAGCCATTGGTGTGGAACGATAAGCTCCTTCCGAAGAAGATGATGAAATCTCGGATAGGAAAAAGCGGCGAGTGATTAGCTAAAACCTCTGAACTAATTACGGTTTGTGTAAACCGGTTTTATTTTCCGGTTCGGTTTAATCAAGACTTGTTAGAGGAGCACCATCTTGGTTGTTGACGAAATTTTTTAAAATGTCTAGGTTTTTCAAATAATATATGGGATTGTCTATTAGCCACTAATGGAATATTGAAGGAAAAAAGAATGTTTTAGTGATGATGATATTGGAATTAAAATTAAAATTTAAAGAACCATATTTCGATGTGATATTACGTATGCGTAATCGTTAACTATAATCGTTTAATCTACTCACGTTTTTGTCATTTTGATTTTCTTAAATTTTTAAGTACGACCGGAATGGTGTTATTGATGTTTTCGTAGGAACCATCCATAGGTTTTAATTAAAGGTCTACAAAATATAGTTTAAAAGTCCTTAATATTTTGTAAATAATATCTAGTTGTCTACTACAGGACCTTGGACCTTATATGTTGAAGTTTTGCAAAACATTGATCAACTAGAACAAAAAAAATTATCACAAAAAGTTTAGGGCAAAACCCTAGTGTAGATCAACCAGCTAAAACAAAGTTAAGGAGTGAGGTTGGCTCGGCGATAGTATGTTCTCTAATAAGTTCTTGGGTTTATAATTAGGACAAAAGGAACCATTGTTATATGTTCAAAACGTTTAACAATGGTTCCTTTTGTCCTGATTATAAACCAGGATGAAGTTATTAGTCTTTACACACTTAGGAGTTCATTTTAGATTGAAAACCACAATTCAAGTCGACCCATTTCTAATTTCTTTTTACTTCAGTTAACATTTATTTCTTTAGAAACCAAACTAACCGAAATGGCCCTCTTAAAAGTTTTATTTCTTTCATATTATATACATGTTTGAATCTGGGTGGTAACATGGTAAAGTGATGTTACATGTTCAAACTAACCATTGCTACATGTCTTGATGTTATCTTAAATGATGTTTATTATCAAAATGCATGTAAGATATTCATATTTACATGCAATCTCAAAAGTCTACAAACATAGACAGAGAGGAAGAAAAAGAAAAGGAATTTATTCATTTGGATTACAAAAAGACTTTCAAAGTCTTAACGACAAAAACAACACAAAATCAAAATCAAAATTAAAACTCGGGTATGTCGGAAAATTCCTCAATTCTACGATTACTAGTGAAAACATCAAACCAAAACTCCATGTCATCATTATACAACTTAGAATTACTATAGCTACATTTTTTACTATTTCTATCGATCAATCCTTCCCAATCCTCTATCTTCTTCTCATTCTTATTCGAATTATCTACCGATATGACGTCCGACCAAAAACTATCATCTATCAAGGCAGAAATATCCTCGTACGACATAATATCGTCCTTGTTATCATTTGAAATATCAAATGTTGTAATACTATTAGAAAATTGTTGTAAAGAGGCTGTGTCGACTATCACAGATCCTTTGTCTTCATTTGTGGTCTCGTTAATTCCGTTAACGTCTTTGGTGTCTCCGCCATTGTTTAGATTTTTGCTGAGTCTTTTCTTCAAATGAGTGTGCCAAACATTTTTTATTTCATTGTCGGTTCGTCCCGGCAATTTTGCAGCAATCGCAGACCATCTAAATTAATTAAGAAACAAACAAAAAACAAAACACTTTTTAAAAAAGCGCCCCACGTATAATAGTATTGTATGGATTTCATCAATTTCTTACTTTATATTGCTTTTTAGTTGCTCAAAAACAGAAGAAAACAACAAAAGAAAAGCTTATACATGCCATATGTTTTGCATTGATCAAAGTGCATATCCTTTTTTAATAGTAATATAGAAGATCTTGTTTCTGTTTTTTTTTTAAAGTATATTTGAAAACAAATTAATGAAGTCTTTGGTTTGGTTTGAGACAGAGGAAATCACGGACAGGAATCTCCTTACCACCCCCATGGTGTTAAAATATTTTGCAAATTGTTACATAAATAATCATTTATTAACTTAGACTGGGTAATACTCACTTCTCAGAGAGTCAGTGTAATGCAAAGTGGAAAAAGGAAAAAGGAAGTTGACATTACAAAAAAAAAAAGAAACGTCGACCCTAAAACTGTTTGATTTCTCAATCACTCTTTAGGGGAAAAAAGAAGACAAACCTGTTGCCTAAGCTTTCATGCAGATTGATAATAGTTTGTTCTTCTTGAGGAGTGAAATTGCCACGTTTAATGTCTGGTCTAAGATAATTGATCCAACGAAGTCTGCAACTTTTCCCACATCTAAGTAAACCTAAACAAATTGCACAAAAACACCAACCAAAATTGCTTCATTTTCAAGAATCATTAATAGATAATCAATATACAAAGTAAAATGTAAAAAGGAAACTCACCTGCGTGTTTTGGGAGAGCTCGCCAATTAGAATGACCATAAAGATGAATATAATTGATCAAGATTTGATCTTCTTCAGGAGTCCATGGTCCTCTCTTCACCCCCATTTTCTCACAACATGGTGCTCTTCCCATTCTTTTTTCCGTTGCCCCCTCAAGAAAAAAAACACTCAGAAAAAGAAAAACAAAATGGTCTTCAATTGAGTAAAATGATTAGAAGGACAAGTGTTGAATGGGTATGAAGTTTATGAGAGCTAAAGAAGCCAAATGCTTGAAGGAAGTATGCGATGTCGACGTTTAGTGTGTTATTATATATACACACATATTATTATTATATAATCACAATGCAACCGTGGGACAACTCCAAGTTGAAATTTTCTCATACTAATTTTGATCTACACAGTCCAAAGTTTTTAACCTTTTTCCTTTGAACTTTTTTTTTAGATTCATTAAAAAAAAAACTTTTTTCTAATGTATTTTAATCTGTTTTGATGAGGTCGACGAATACCACTGGAGCCTCGATGTCCTGTAACTCCTGTTGTGTAAAGATTGCCTATAATTCAGGTGCCATTCAGTAGTAAAATATTTAACGGTTAATCAGTTCGACTCAGGCCAAAAGGATTCTCTTTATATATCACCAGATAGGGTCCAAAACTTTCTATTTCGGGATATTTGCAATATTTTTGAGATGCAACACGCAACCAGGGAAACGAGTGTGTGATGAGAAGCAAAACGCAAACATCACTCTACTTATGCAATTATTGCCCTGAATTATCATGTTCTAGGGACGCTAGTTTCACTAAGCATATGAGTCACATGATTCATATGAAAGATCGACATATGGTCGACCTGTGTACCCACTTCAAAAGTTAATGACCCGATATCTAAATCTATTATTGAAAACCACTGTTATACAAGCTATTATTGAAAACCACTGGTATACAAGCCATGATCCGTTTACTTGATTGGTTATGACAAATCTTAATTACTATTAAATATATCTATCATATATGTTTCATATTCTTTTTGGAACAACTTTATTGGATAAGTTGGTTTTGATATGTAGTCTTTTTTTTTTTTTTTTTTTTTTT
>Ga0041059_1001247_pt1 | contig 20366 bp, 15 predicted proteins | sample AraColnosormetaG_FD_56232 | JGI IMG/M metagenome (GOLD analysis project Ga0041059, IMG submission 56232) | Arabidopsis roots microbial communities from North Carolina, USA - Col MF nosort | ecosystem: Host-associated > Plants > Roots > Unclassified | place: USA: North Carolina | collected... | reverse complement strand
CACTTTGCCGTTCCCATGGCTGGAGCTGTACTTAACCCTATCAACACTCGTCTAGACGCAACATCCATTGCCGCAATCCTCCGCCACGCCAAGCCCAAGATCTTATTCCTAGACCGCAGTTTTGAGGCCTTGGCTAGAGAAAGCCTCCATTTATTATCATCTGAAGACTCAAACCTAAACTTGCCGGTCATATTTATCCACGAGAACGATTTTCCTAAAAGGGCTTCATTCGAGGAGTTAGACTACGAGTGTCTCATCCAGAGGGGAGAGCCTACGCCCTCGATGGTGGCACGCATGTTCCGTATTCAAGACGAGCATGATCCAATCTCCTTAAACTACACATCGGGTACCACTGCCGACCCAAAAGGTGTTGTGATTAGCCACCGAGGAGCATATTTGTGCACATTAAGCGCGATTATTGGTTGGGAAATGGGGACCTGCCCTGTCTACCTTTGGACTCTGCCTATGTTTCATTGCAATGGATGGACGTTTACATGGGGAACCGCGGCGCGTGGGGGTACCAGTGTGTGTATGAGGCACGTGACTGCCCCGGAGATCTATAAAAACATAGAAATGCATAACGTGACACATATGTGTTGTGTTCCTACGGTTTTCAACATTCTTCTGAAAGGAAATTCACTTGACCTGTCACCTAGATCTGGACCGGTCCATGTGCTTACCGGAGGTTCACCGCCTCCCGCTGCTCTTGTCAAGAAAGTTCAACGGTTGGGGTTTCAAGTGATGCATGCCTATGGGCAGACCGAGGCCACTGGTCCAATTTTGTTTTGTGAGTGGCAAGATGAGTGGAATAGGTAATAATCATTTGTACTATTTATTCTCATGTATACGGTATAAGTTTCCCTTTGCGTTATCGTTTACCAAAATTTAAAAGGTCTTATTACTCAATTGAAACAGATTACCAGAGAATCAACAGATGGAATTAAAAGCCAGGCAAGGGATAAGCATCTTAGGCCTAGCTGACGTTGACGTGAAAAACAAGGAAACGCAAAAGAGTGCTCCGCGCGATGGAAAGACAATGGGAGAAATCCTCATTAAAGGAAGTAGCATAATGAAAGGGTATCTAAAAAATCCCAAAGCTACATTTGAGGCATTTAAACACGGATGGCTCAACACAGGAGATGTAGGTGTGATTCACCCTGATGGGCACGTCGAGATCAAAGATCGGTCAAAAGACATAATCATATCGGGAGGCGAAAACATTAGTAGTGTTGAGGTCGAGAATGTTCTTTATAAGTACCCAAAAGTCCTTGAGACTGCAGTTGTGGCCATGCCTCACCCTACGTGGGGTGAAACCCCGTGTGCGTTTGTTGTTCTAGAAAAGAGTGAGACTACTATTAAAGAAGATCGTGTTGATAAATTTCAGACCAGAGAGAGAAATCTGATTGAGTATTGCCGTGAAAATCTGCCACATTTTATGTGTCCGAGAAAAGTGGTGTTTTTGGAAGAACTGCCCAAAAACGGGAATGGAAAGATCCTTAAGCCTAAGCTAAGAGACATTGCTAAAGGTTTGGTTGTTGAGGATGAGATCAATGTTATAGCTAAAGAAGTTAAACGGCCGGTTGGACATTTTATTTCGCGGCTTTGATTTATACTTCTCCGACTTATATATTTGTATGTATGGTTGTCGATTGAAGCACTTCATTGAGGGTCCTTAAGAGAGTCATTCAATAATTATAAAATAAGAAACAACCATAGATAATACTTCATCCGTTTTCTATTACTTGCCCTTCTATTTTTTTTATATATAAGTAAATAATAAGCTTAATATATAGGGATTGTTTAAGGGCTATATTAATACATATGTCTCAAAAACTTGAAAATTAGATATTTACAATAGATAGTTAAATATTAGGTAAGCATGAAAGAGAAAAAATTAAAGCCATAATTATCCTTTTTATTTTGTTTTATTTACCAAAATGTCATTATCTCAAAACACTATTTATTACCAGATACTGTATGTATGATATTGTTCATCAATTGTTTGACGATACTATTCATCCGAAATTTACAACACTATTTATCATTAGATTGCATAAAACATTTATGATTTATGTGGATAACTATTTAATTAACATGTTAACTAGTATAGTATTGTGCTAAATACAGATAACTATTTTATAAACATATTAACTAATATGTATCACGATAAATTTATATATATCGTATTAAACAATTTACCATATCATACAAAGTAATATGAAATAATCAATTTAAAATTATAATAACATATTATACTGAATATAACGTGCTAACATATTAAATATCTGAATAATATTTCTATAAATATGGTAAAATAGTTGATATATAGTAAAATTATAAGAATAATTGATACATGGCATATATGGTAAATTAAACAAAGTAAGAAGGACAATAATGGCTTTAATTTTTTTCTCTTTCATACTAACCTAATATTGAATTATCAATGCATATCCATTAATATTTTCCATTGTTTAACTGATAAAATTTATCATAAATCTGCATTATAAATAAAAAACGAGAAGAAATATACAAAAAAATTGGGTGTGTTTTTTTTTTTCTTCTCTTGGCTTATTCCACGTTTCATGCTTTCTTTTCCCCTCATTTTCATCGAAGTTCTTTTTTTTATTATGTATTTGTTCAAATATGTATATTTAATTTAATTTTCAACTAAAAGTTAAACATATGAGATAAGCATGTTAGATAGGATTTTTATATACCAATAAAGACACTTAAAATGATCATAAATGGTGTCTTAATTATTGTACATGTTTAATAGCTTCATGTCCCAATATTATATACCTAGGCAGATTCAGTAGATATAAATGTCCACTAAGCCACCCTACTCTTAACATGTGGAGTAATCGCTTTTTCTTGTTTGGCATGATAATTTTATAATTAAAAAAAAAACTAATTTTAAATATTTTGTTTTCGCTTTTTTAAATATACCATCCATTCTTCTAAAGGTGGTTCCTCTAACATCATCTTTTGATTATAGACTCAAAAGGAAAGTGGGATCGTGATATGTTTTCTATGACAGATTCCAAAACTTTAGGCATGGCCAGCTTGCAATTCATTTATTATTCTTCGAAAATTACTTTTATATTGCATAATAGCAATTATATTTTGAGGCCTCTCACAATCTTCTATATATATATATATATATAATGATTATGCATGTCCCTATTCCCTCACATATACACATACAAGATGGATAATCTTGCGTTATTTGAAGCAAACAACGTTCCTCTAACGCCCATAACGTTCTTGAAGAGAGCTTCTGAGTGTTATCCCAATCGAACTTCGATAATCTACGGACAAACTCGTTTCACTTGGCCTCAGACCTATGACCGTTGCTGTCGTCTTGCTGCGTCTCTCCTCTCTCTAAACATCACCCGATACGACGTCGTAAGAAATTTCCATTACCTTCTCATACCTATATGGGACTAATATCATTATATGACTTTGCCAGTTACTCATCAGATCGATATATTTATAATGTCATAATAAGCATATGTACCACATGACTTCGCCTTTTTCTTGTCTAATCTTTATTGATGCATATCAAATATATATATTGCTTGTACCATCCATAGATTTCTTTTGAACAATAAACTTAACCGATATTTTCGAGTTTAACACTTTGGAATCGGTGTTTTTTCTCTTGTTTTCACTCTGAATTTTTCGTTTTTCTCCTTTATTTATTATTATTGTCTGCATATTCTGTAATTCTTTTTGTTTTTTTCCGCTACTTTTATTCTTTATCAAAACTTCGAAAATGGTATAAAAACTTCATATTTTACCAAAAAAAAAGATAAATAAATAAACTTAACCAAGCTGAATGAATCATTCATTTATATATAACGTATGTATTAAATCTGTGTTTAGGTTTCGATTTGGCTCCAAACATACCGGCCATGTATGAGATGCATTTTGCTGTTCCCATGACCGGAGCTGTACTTAATCCTATTAACACGCGTCTTGACGCTAAAACCATAGCCATCATCCTCCGCCACGCCCAGCCAAAGTGTTTATTCGTGGACTACACGTTTGCTCCTTTGATCCAAGAAGTCCTCCGTCTCTTACCATTTGACGCTTCAAAACTTCACCCGCTAATCATATCCATCATTGAGATTGATTCCACTACGAAGCGTTCCTCCATGGAGTTAGACTACGAGGGTCTCATCCGTAAAGGAGATCTTACGCTCTCTTCGTCAGCAAGTTTGTTCCGTGTCCACAATGAGCATGACCCGATCTCTTTGAATTACACTTCTGGCACCACGTCCGAACCAAAAGGTGTGGTGATTAGTCACCGAGGAGCCTACTTGACCGCTTTGAGCTAGATTCTTGGCTGGGAAATGGGCATGTGCCCGGTCTACCTCTGGACCCTTCCAATGTTTCATGGAAATGGGTGGGCGCACACATGGTCCGTCGCTGCACGTGGGGGCACCAATGTATGCATCAGAAATGTGACGGCTGTAGAAATATATAAGAACATAGGATTGCATGGCGTGACGCACATGTCTTGTGTTCCAACTGTATTTAGAATTCTCCTCGAAGGAAGTCGAACCAACCAGTCACACAAGTCCTTGCCTGTTCGGGTACTAACTGGTGGTTCATCCCCGCCGGCTGCACTTCTTGAGAAGGTTGAACGGTTGGGGTTTCAGGTGATGCACGTATATGGACTTACTGAGGCTTCCGGTGCAGCTCTCTATTGTGAGTGGCAGGACGAGTGGAACAGGTACTAAACACAATTATGAGTTTACACAATTTTTACTACAATCTTATTTATACTTAACGATTAATATATAAATCCTCAACAGGCTACCAAAGCATCAACAGATGAAGCTGAAAGCAAGGCAAGGGGTAAGGAACATAACCCTAGATGAAGTTGACGTGAAGAACACGAAAACTCGGGAGAGTGTCCCACGCGACGGGATAACGATGGGAGAAATTGTCCTCAAAGGAAATATAGTTATGAAAGGGTATTTAAAGAACCCTAAAGCAACATCTGAGGTGTTTAAACACGGATGGCTCAACACTGGAGACATAGGTGTGATTCATCCTGATGGGCACATAGAGATCAAAGATCGATCCAAAGACATTATCATCTCGGGAGGTGAGAACATAAGTAGTATTGAGGTCGAGAGAGTTCTTTACGAGCACCAGAAAGTGCTCGAGGCCGCGGTTGTGGCCATGCCTCACCCTTTGTGGGGTGAAACGCCGTGTGCCTTTGTTGTTTTAAACCAAGGTGAAACCAATCAAAGAGATCGTGAAAAGGAATCGGTGACGAAAGAAGGAGATTTGATTAAGTATTGCCGTGAGAATATGCCGCATTTTATGTGTCCGAGGAAAGTAGTGTTCTTGGAAGAACTGCCAAAGAATGGGAACGGAAAGATACTTAAGCCTAATCTGAGTCTGAGAGATATCGCTAAAGGTTTGGTTGTCGATGAGGACGATACCCGTTCCAAGAAAGTTCAAGGACGCGGTGGTAACAACGTTAGTTCCAGGCTTTAAGGTTACGTATATGATTATGCATCAATGCATTTATTTCTGTTTGTGGTTGAATTAATATTTTTCTTAGTCTGCGTGTATTGATCAATGATCATTAAATCTACTCTAAATAAAAGGACGTATGTAACTCTTCATAACTGGATATTATATTACATTCAGTACCATGAGCAAATAGTGAGAAGTAGATACAAACATGTAAACACAAATCATATAAAGTATCCCATTTTTGTTTTGTAAATCTACATTATTACTGAGTTCAATCAGTGAATAAGAAGATACATGCTCAAACACGTGGATTTAACAAACAAATGCGGTTTGACATGATAACTTTTTGGAATGGAAATGAACATTTACGTCTAAGTACGTAGGCAAATTCAGCTCATGGTATGTAGAAAAAAAAATCATCACATAAAGTATATGTTTTTTCCACAGTTTCAATAAATTACACAAAAAATCACAATATTAATTCAAAAAAAAAAAAAGACCAGTTTATTGATTTTTTTAATAACTAAAAGCAGTAATCAATGACAATAATTAATGCCAAATATAGACATTATATTCGACCACAGCATCTCCACTGGTAATATTGAACACCAAAGTCTTGGCCAATGCATATCCTCTTCCGAACCTGAAAGCTCCCGTACCTCCAATGATCGGCATTTCCCTCACCTTCGACAATACAGGATTCCGGCCATACATCGCCACGGTGCTGTCGGAAAATTTACCCTTCGTGAAAACCAAGTTAAAAGCCATAAGCAGACCAAGCTTGTTCTGGTCAGCCGATGCATACATTCCTTGGGCTCTCCCAACTTCCTCTGAGGTAATTTCAGGCCCGACCGTCAATTTGTCGTCAACGACTGCAACCAAACCGAAACCGGTGGCAGAAGAGTTTGTGGTTGGACCGTTAGCGACTTGGACGGAGGTTGGTTTGTCTCCGGAGACAATGTCGTGGAAGTAGAAGTGTAAGTGGGTTAGCTTATCCGGTTTATGTCCTGGATATGGTGCCTTCACTGTTGTTGAGAAAGATTTTGATTCTGTAATGGTGGCTGCGAGAATAAGAGCTAAGAACAGAGGAAGAAGTAGTAGAAGATAAAGACTAGCCATGGCGAAGAAATGGTCGTTGCGCTACAAACTCAAATTATTTTTCAGGCTATGTGTGAAAATGTGATTGCATTTCTGTGGAAGTGCTTGCATCATTTGTTTGTGGAACCCCACAAGGCTTCAAAGTCTTGGTTACAAACTTTGCCTTAGAACTGCCAATAAAGTCAAAGTCATATGCTTCATAGATTAGTTAAATAGCTTTTAGTGAAGGGACAATTACCTCTAACTTTCTTTGCTTCATCTCCTCCTTTTCTTAGATGATCTAGGACCACTACCCTTCTATCATCCATGTATATGTGGGTCCAATCTATATGTTTACAAATATACCATTCTGTTGATAATTCACAAAAGTATTATGTTTGAGAACAATATCTGTTATTTTTGGGGAATAAAATTTTTATTTTTATAATTGTTTGTTTTCAATTGTCACAATGTCTGCTTCCAATATATAGCTTTCTTATAATTATAACATTAAATCATAACCCTTCTCTTATGAATCGAAACAGACATATAATCTCTAACACTAATGTATATTGTTTCCATACTTAATCCAATTTGGAGGGGTTTTAATGATTAATTTAGTTATTTTATTTAGATAATATTATTTTTTTAATTCATTTAGTTAGATATGGAAAAACATTATTGTGTAATTTGGAGTGGATTAATAAAAATCCAAGAATTATTCAATAAACAATGATTTACATAACTAAATAATTAAATAATTTTTGATAGATTAAAAATAATATGTGTGGTTTCTGCTATAGCTACTTGGTACCGTGGTTAGGTAAGCTTTCAGGTAGAAGAAAACACATGTAATATATGCAGAAACACGTTTTAGCTAGGCCAATTTATAAATAAATATCAAACATACCAATGAATTTAAAACATATTGTTTCACATTCCTAAATAAATGAAAATCAAACATATCATAGAAATTTAATAAAATAAATGGCACCAACTCAAAACACAATCTGTTCGAAACACGTGGCAGTGATTGGAGCCGGAGCTGCCGGTCTCGTAACGGCTAGGGAACTTCGTCGTGAAGGTCACACTGTCGTTGTCTTTGACCGGGAAAAACAAGTGGGAGGTCTCTGGAACTACTCATCTAAAGCTGACTCTGACCCGCTTAGCCTCGACACAACCCGAACCATAGTCCACACGAGCATCTACGAGTCTCTCCGAACCAACCTCCCGAGAGAATGTATGGGTTTTACGGACTTTCCTTTCGTGCCACGCATTCATGACATCTCGAGAGACTCGAGACGGTATCCGAGTCACAGAGAAGTTCTTGCGTATCTTCAAGACTTTGCTAGAGAGTTTAAAATAGAGGAGATGGTCCGGTTCGAGACAGAGGTGGTTTGTGTTGAGCCGGTTAACGGGAAATGGAGTGTCCGGTCCAAGAATTCCGTTGGTTTCGCCGCCCATGAAATCTTTGATGCCGTCGTTGTTTGTAGTGGTCACTTTACAGAACCTAACGTTGCTCATATTCCTGGTAAAGATCCATTTCTCTATACTTATTTCAAATAACTTGGTTTCTTTGTTCTTAGTCTCTGGGTCTAAAATTTTTTAGGATCACCTCAGTTATAAAGGAAGAAGTATAATATATGTACTTTCGAAAAGAAAAGAAAAATTATTTTATAAACTTAACTTTATGGCTTTTCACTTCAAAATGGTTTAAATGAAATTGAGAAATAGTTGCACTAAACAAAACCTAGTAAGACTAATCTAGTAAATAGTAATCTTGATATCGCTTTTATCTACAAAAGAAAATGAAAAAAAAATCTTCGTATTCCTAGTTGGAAAACGCTCATAAAAGTTAGTTGACAAAAAAGAAGTTAGCTTCATTAAGCTATACAAAGATTTTGAGTTTATTGACAAACTATTAGTACCTACCCCAGTTTTATAATCATCTTCTTAACCTGAAATATGTATCTTTAGGGATAAAATCGTGGCCAGGAAAGCAGATCCATAGCCACAACTACAGAGTTCCTGGTCCATTCAATAACGAGGTAATGTTCCATTCAACTTGAGAAATGATATATCTCAACTACTATATAATTTCTTTTACAAAAAGAAAGAAAATCTTAATTGTCATTAAAAAAAAAAAATATATATATATATATATAATTTCTTAATTTTTTTTCTGACAATTGGGAAGATGTTCGATTAGAATTTCTGCTACTGAAAATGTTTATGATACATGAACCATTTATATCTTTTGCATTCCAAAAATACCATAACGTATTAAAAAAAATTCAAAAGTAGCACTAAACATATATGTACGAATACTTTTCAAAATTTTATAATAATACTCTTCAATTGATTTTTGGGATCCTTGTTAGATTTTTGATTTTTTAAAGAAAATTGTTATTTTCTTACTTGTATTCTTAAATCAAATTGTTATTTTGATATTTTCTTATACTTTTTAGTATTATTTTTTTTTCCTTAAAGAATACTACTAAAAAGTTGGTATTTTGACAATGTAATGCCACTGATCATGCATGCATGACTCTGATTAAGTTACGATATAAACATAAAGTTTAAAAAATAAATTTGTATCAAGAAAATTATAATAACTAGTAGTAGTATATATACATCAACTTATATGACGTGGAACAAGACATAAAAGTAAACAAGAATGGAAAATTATTCATCGAATTATCAAGGTTAATTGCTTCATTGTATAATTCGTTTTGCAAATTTTGTGGATTTTTAAGGGTTATATAAATAAATTTGGACGATCAATCTGATTAATCTGTTCGACCACCGGATCTATCTAAGTTTAATTGTTTTTTTTTCTTTTGATAAACTAGGTTAGAAAAATATTCTATATTAGTATGTGGGAAAAATTGCAATTCAGCGATACTAATTAGTAAACAAAAACTTTTCACATGTAGATATAAAGCTAGGTCTATTAATAGTAATACATCAACGTACTTGTTAGTTGGTTGACAATATTTTTTATAGTTTTACTTGTACCTATCATTATACTCACTTTGTAAACAAGTACGTAATCGTCCATCAAACAAGTTCTTGCAGAAATGTTCGGGCTAATTAATTGTATATCATAGATTTATTTCTGATCTGTCTATTTTTTTGTTGATATTTTGGCAGGTAGTGGTGGTGATCGGAAATTATGCGAGCGGTGCTGATATTAGTAGGGATATAGCTAAGGTCGCGAAAGAAGTTCACATTGCCTCTAGAGCGAGTGAATCTGATACGTACCAGAAGCTTCCAGTGCCCCAAAACAATCTATGGGTTCATTCCGAGGTAAAACTGACCACTTCACTTTACTTAAACTTATCTAACCATGCATGATTTTGATTTTCAAAATGAATATCATCTTAAAGCCAATTAAAGAATGAAAGTGTTTGAGTTTTTCGTTTTATATGTCGTAGATAGACTTCGCCCATCAGGATGGATCCATTCTTTTCAAAAATGGGAAGGTGGTATATGCTGATACCATTGTGCATTGCACTGGGTATATTCCTTATCTTCTGTATTTTCATGCTTGTTAACAACGAGATTTCAAATGTGAAAATGTGTTGATTATTTACCGTGTATTTATGTAAATGCTTGTTCTATGTTTGTAGGTACAAATATTACTTTCCATTTCTTGAAACCAATGGCTATATAAACATTAATGAAAACCGCGTCGAACCTCTATACAAGCATGTCTTTCTACCCGCGCTAGCCCCCAGTCTTTCTTTCATCGGTTTACCTGGAATGGTTAGTCTCAATCAAAATAGATATCACTCAGATTTTTTTCTAGTTCATGTCTTAGTTGGTTTTAACCTTTTGACTGTTGACTAGGCCATACAATTCGTTATGTTTGAAATTCAAAGCAAATGGGTGGCTGCAGTCTTGTCCGGACGAGTTATACTTCCCTCGCAAGACAAGATGATGGAAGATATTATTGAGTGGTATGCAACGCTTGATGTGTTAGGAATTCCCAAAAGACATACGCATAAATTGGGTAAAATTTCGGTAAGTCGTTATCTTCCAAATATGATTACGTGTGAAAATATATATAGGTTTCAATTTTTTCAGCATCGATTTCTGCCTGTGCCGCTTATAATTTTGAAAATATACTAAATATAAATGAAACACAAATATGTAATAAACGATGAAACGTATATTAATGTACGCTAGAAGAGCATCATGATATCCATGTTACTTATAGATATTTTCTCCCATATAGTGTGAGTACCTCAACTGGATCGCGGAAGAATGTCATTGTTCGCCAGTTGAAAATTGGAGAATTCAAGAAGTTGAGCGTGGATTCCAGAGAATGGTCTCCCACCCAGAAATTTACCGCGATGAATGGGATGATGATGATCTTATGGAAGAAGCGTACAAGGATTTTGCTAGGAAGAAGTTAATTAGTTCTCATCCTTCTTATTTCCTCGAATCATGATGATGATCTGCGACAAATATTGTCCAAAAATTAAAAATCGCTTGTTTCGTTCTTTCTTATAGTCTTAAGTAGCAGCTGGACTTGTTTTTTAATTTTGTTTGTGTGTTCCAGTAACTTAAAGTTGATACTCTTATTTATGTTCATTGACGGATAAATATCATATCTATATACGATCAGTGATATAATATTTATAAGGGAAAATGTCGAGAAAAACCAGATGTTCCAAATTTGGGACGAAGAAAAATATGAACTTTTAAAATGTCATTTAAATTCTAAAGTTTAGTTTGATTTTTTGATAAGATTTTCAAGTATTTTGACTTGCTAGTTAAGTTTTGGTTAACAAGACGATGGCATGGATAACTTTCTATATATAGGATAATATTATGCCTATTTATGCAGTCGAAAACATCCACTTCTCAACCACAATTTTTACAAAGCTTCACCATAGATAAAATTCTTTATAGTATGTAACAAATATGTGAATGTGATGGATGGTTATGGACAGATTGTACAAATGATGTGGCCTACAACTTAAATTGGACTAAATCTCTTGATTAAATTTTCACTCACATTTAAAAAAAGAAAAATCTTTACTAATTTTCCGCTATTCTTTACCTCTCCGGTGTCATCTCCATCTACTTGTCCACGAGACTTCAGATCCAGTTATATAGTTATGTCGCATTTATCTTCGGTCTCCATTGCAATCTCTCAAATATGGAGGTACTTAAAGTTGGATTATCCCACATTCTTTTATAACCATTTCGTTACTGTCGACTTGGAAGTCACAGAAAAGCTCGTTGGATGTCACATCTGCTTCAAAGTCAAAGATGTACAAATGCTCAGTTAAAGAGGGAGGTAGAAAGTGGTGTGTAGGTCTGCACTGAACATCAAGACCAAGATCTATGATGCAGTAAGATGCCTTCATCATTTTTCTACCAAACACCTCTTTCACCTCATTCTCCTTGCAATATTTATTAACCAGCAAGATGCAAGCCTTAAATCTCGAGGCTGTAGAAAGAGGCCTTCGATTCAAATTTACTCTCAAGGAACTTCCATTTTTAGTTCGATGAGTGAAGTACACTGGCACCTCTCTACCGGGTAAGACTGTACACTTTGTTGTAATCTGGATGATGAGTTCCTTTGCTTCTTTATTCAGTTTGAGGCAGTTAATAAACCCAAGAGACATCTTTGGATTATGAAATGAGCAATCAAGTCTCTCCAGTGACTCACAGTTTACTACCTTTAGGTATGATAAGGAATCCGGAAGCTGTGGGAGTGATACCAGCTTCTTACATCCGTTGAGTATAAGTGTCTGAAGCCTAGAGATTTTCTTGACCCACAAAGGAATTTCTTGCATTTCTATATCGTTAAAGTACATCGTCGTGATGATATCAAGAGCATGCATGAATCCTTTGAGGTTTTGATTGTATGACAATTCCAAATCGCGAAGACGAGGCCATGACTTAATTGACGAAGGGACTTCTTTTATTGTAGTTCTTAAGAGCTTGAGAACTTTAATGTTTGTAGAGATCTCAGGAAATCTTTTCAACACCAAGCAATCAGTGAGATCAAGTTCATCAAGAGATTCCAAGTTGATGTTAGCTGGAAGAACCTCTAGCTTTGAGCATCCATTCAAAGTCAATTTTTGTAACTTATGAAGGTTCCCAATAGAAGAGGGCAGCTCCACCAAACTCGTGCACATATTAAGATACAGTTTCTGGAGATTAGTGGCTTTTCCGATAGAGGATGGGAGCTCCACCAAACTTGAGCATTTAACGAGAAATAGTTCTTGAAGGTTCGTGGCTGTTGAGAGATCAGGTAGCTCCTTTAGGATTTTCGAATGATTCAAATACATCCAGTTAAGGTTTGCAAGCGGCTATAAAAACAAAACAAAAGGCAATATAAATGACCACATTTATTAGTGAAAAAATATGTAAAAAAAAACTTCTAACCCACCAAGATTAAATTCAAAACGTAATGCTTTTGTAAAACTCCTTTGAAGCGTAAAAGGTGCAAGGAAAATCAAATATCTATACAGATGAACTTCAACAAAAAAAGTTGAAAATTGAAGAGAACTCTATAACAATTTCTTACCCGGTTTCCTTCCCACAGCTTATGAAGTTTGCTGAACCGCATGTTTAGTTCAACAAGGTACTCCGTACAAAAATTGGAAGGCATACATGTCAACGGAAAATGATCCCATTCTAGTATTTTAAGTTTTTGAGATAGATAATTCAAACCTTGTGGTAAGTACAATTTATCACTCTCGTCACCATAGCGGTAGTAGAATCTTAAGAATTTAAGGTTAGGCATTCCTTCAAAAGCTCTCTCACTTATATTTAATTCGCTTGAGAGCTCGGATGAGTAGAAATGTATGCCTATAACACTTTTACTACCCTGAAAAAAAGACCATAAAAGGTAGAGAACTAACGATGGTTACTTATCAAACTAAATTTAATTTGTAGGAAGCACCAATGCAAAGATAGACTAATCATAGAACTAACCGTGTCATTAGTGAGTAGTTCACAAATATCTCTAGTATCAACCAAAAATTGACGTTTCCCAGGTTCACGAATGGGTTGATGCCCGAGCCCATGACGAACAATTTCTTTACCCAATTGTTCTAGCAAATTATGCATCTTTATTCTTCCCCCTTCAATAGATATGAGAGATTTTTCAGTTAAAACGTGAAGTCCTTGCTTCACATTCAGGGACTTCTCTGCAAGATGCTCTTCCACTTTTTCAATCCTTTTATTGTTGAAAAGGCATGCTATATAAAGAAATAAGTCTTTATCTTCTTCACACAAGGCATTGTAACTAAACTTTAAGATGCTTTGAATATTGGCATCAAGGCGAGTCCTTAACCTCGGTAGGGCATTTATCCACTCATGTTTAGACATTCCCCGAAAATGAGAGCCCATAACTCTTAAACCCAATGGTAGTCCACCTAAAAGTTTTGCAACTTCCCATGCAAGCTCTTCGAAACCATCTTTAGGAAATTTTTGTCCAAAAGCATACATACAAAATATTTGGCAAGCTTCATATGCTGATGGAAAATTTACGTTGTAAATATGGTTGATGCCATCATGTGCCTTCAAAAGTTTCCGGTCTTGTGTTGTGATGATAATCCGACTTCCATGACCAAACCATCGACTTTCTTTTGCAATAGCATCTAGTTGTATTGACTGGTCGATATTATCAAGAACAATAAACACTTTCTTGTCTTTCAATCTATCTTCTACAACTCCTAGGTGAGGAATCTCGATATCTTTGTGGTTGATAATCTGGGACATGAACTGTTTCTGTAAGTGTAACTTTGCACTGTATTCATCAGAACACACCGGTCTTGTATACATTAACTCCTTAACATTCTCCATAAAGACACTCAATTCAAAACTGTCGCTAAATTGGCTAAATAAGATTCTAGCAATGGTAGTTTTCCCGATCCCAGAAGGACCCCAAATTCCAATCATCCTCACTTCATCGGAGTGTAGGCATAACATCGGTTCCATTACTTTCATATGAGCTCTCATCCCAATTAAACCGTCAAAATCACGTGATGGCGTAGAATAATTCAGCATATTCGAAATATCAGTGGCAATGTTTTCAATCATGGTCGCTTCATTATCCCTAATAAAGTTGGAAGATCAATAAATACATAATATAGTCATGAAAATTTCAAGTACGTATTTAAAATATATAAATTTCTATATGGGAGATCATAAATATTTGTAGATACACATATATAATTTGTTGTGTTAAAAAGGATTAAGCCCGTATGTTCAGAAGGACGAACCAGTTGCGAGAATCGTAACCAGTGGTTGTTCCCATTTTTGCCAGAGCTTGTCTCCATTTCCTTATAACCTCATTAGTTTTACCAACACAATTATTTTTGAAGACATTCCCAAAATTTCCTGTGAGCTTCTTAACATCGGATGGATCCACTCTATAGAAAATGGGGATCACTATTTGACTAAATTCTTCTTTGCATTTCATGATCTCCACCAACTCGTCAAGACACCAAGATGAAGAAGCATAGTTCCTAGAGAGCAAGACAATCGCGATCTTAGATTCTCTAATCGCATGTATGATTTCAAGACCAATGGATTCTCCTCTCTTGATCTCATTATCAATGAATGGTGTAATTCCCTTTCTTTGAAACTCCTTGTGAATATGACTGAGAAAACCTCTACGTACATCTTCCCCACGGAAGCTTGGAAAGACTTGATGTGTCCACTTGTGGGACGAAGATGATGAAGGAACTGATGAAGAAGATATAGTAGAAGAATCAAGTATTTTGTTGTAATCTGAATTTTCTAAAAAGAGTAAAGAAGCCTATTGCAGCTGCAAAAGTGCCAAGAAAAAATGAAGAATTCATTAGTAATGATAGAGAGGATCAAGATTAAGCTTACAAGGTGTTGCGCATATTGGACAGGAGCGTTGACTCTGTTGGCGAGAAGCTATCATGGATGTCATGGAAATATTCAAAGAATATGACACAACCAAGATGAGACTTTGTTAAAGACTGACTCGGTCAACTCTCTATTTCTATATATATATATATAAATATCTTTAAAATTTATATTTTTAAGCCACGAAAGGCAATATTATATTTGAAAATTTGTTTTATCGATTTATCAATATTTCATATATTTAGTAATTAAATTGTATACTAGTATAAATATTTAATATCAACTATTTATGAACAACTATATATTAAAATCTGTCGCATGCTAATGTAAAATAAAAAGGTTATATTTTTCTATTTAACGTCAGTTCACGTATCGTCACAGAAAAAGAAATGTGATATAATGAATCTCTTGTACAGATATATGTTCACTGGTGTGAATTTTTTGTACTCACGCATTTTTATTCTCCGAGATCTTGCATTATTATATATGTACATGTGAAAATAATTTAAAGTTATTAGAAAAGAAAATATGTTACGTTTTGATTTGGTTTCCGATTATACATTTTTTTTTTTTGAATTGTCTAATTTTGAAGATGAATGTTTATATAGAAAAAAATGAAATCTAACGATTTGACTAAAAAGTGGTATTAAAATTGAATTTTCAAAAAATTAGTAGATGAGAGAAATTAGAAAAAGACTTTGGAGCCAACCAATCTCCATAGTAATCATAACATGCTATTTTATAGAAGTAATTTGATAAATTTATTTAGAATATATGAACTAGGCCAATTATTTAATTAATTTGGTCTGGATGATTGAGCCAGCCTTGCATAATTACCCATCTTTGTTTTCTATCCACAAAGTAGACGCGTTTTCAAAAACGCAAAGTCGTCGAACCAAAAGTTGACTTTAAGTTAATTTGTTTTCTCCAATAATTTCTTTTTTTTTTCCGATAAAGATTAGCTCCACTATAAGTGTTTCATTAAGCTGGTCAGTAAACATGTGAGAGAGGAGCAATGATAATGAAAAAAACAACTCAAGCGTATCTTCTTCTAAGTTTAGTTCATATACTTCTATGTCTATCCTTTCAGATTCGTGCTATACGCCCTCTTCTAGGTCAGTACCTTCTTACTCCCAATTTTTCTGTCATATGATAACTAAGACTATGAATGGTTTTTAGAGTATTACCTCTATTCACAATTTTCAACTAAATCTTGAACTAATCTTTTTTTTATGTATTTTGAGTTGGCAGCTGAGCCGCCAAGTCAAATCCTAAATCCACCACCACCCTCGCCCGTATGGCCCTCTCCACCATGTGGAACTAATATCGGGAGTCAAGTTACGGCAGTAGGAGAGAATTCTTGCAGACAAATTCCGAGGCCTCCTAAAACCAAAAAGAAGAAAATTCCAAAGCCTCTTAAAACCAAAAAGAAGAAAATCTCAAAGCCTCATGCAGCAGTTCCGTGATCTCCAAACAAGAGTGTGTGGGAAAGGCTTTCACAGATAAAACTACCACTTAGAATCCTTTTTTGGAATACACTTATCCTTTGAAAACTCATCAAGTATTTTATTGGATTGTACAATAAATCCTCGTTCTTCAATAAATATGTTATCTCTTTAGTATCATTTTGATGTTTGATTCAATGCTCAAAACTGATGAAACTGGACCATCTCATCTTTGACATTGATATCTAATTTTATCTTACATTTCATTTAGAGATGATGACGTATTTCATTTTCTGAAGTAAAATTATATTTACAAAATCCATGTAACAACAGCTAACATGTGATGTGCATAACTTATTTATTTATAAAACATGTTGACAAAAGAAAGATTAATCGATCAAAAAAGAAAAGCAACAATAATTGTAAAGAGATTTACTAGACTGGTAAACATGTTTAGATCATTGAATTATAAACAGTTTATATAACCCATCGAGAGATCTATCATAGAACAAGAAAAAGAAAAAAAAACATGACTTCACATTCACAATTGATGAATGTTTTTTTATTTGTTCAGATGGAGAAAAATAAATTGGAACCCTGCTTCTGTCTGTTAAGCAGATATAATCACATCCTGGAGATTTGGAGAGGCACAGTTGCAGTTTCGAGAATGTCACTGTTCCCCATAAGAGAAACAAGCTTGAGTTTCTCCCAAGCCCCGAGTCGTTCAAAGATATACCTTTGACAATTCTGCGAGGCCGAGACTCCTGCTAAGAAAGCTCCGTGAGCGGATCCTTGATGCTCGACGTTCACGGCTTCTCCTCCGAAGAAAATATTATCAACCGGCTCTCCTAGCCTCGGGTACAGATCTTCCGGCATTCCTACTACGTCATACGCATAACACCCCAATGTATTTGGATCCGTTCCCCACCGTGTCACTAGATATTGAGCCTGTTTTTGTTTCAAGATATGAGCTAAACTGCAATAAAGATAGGACAAGGAAGCTACAGAGAGAGTAAAAGATGATGATTACTTACCGGGTCAGGTGCGTCTGGAAACATTTTCTTAAGTTGCAGCATCACGAAATTTGCTGTAGCTTCATCAGATAGCTTTTCGAGGTCTTGTGCTAGATTCCCTGCAGCCATATAAACAAGCACCGGATGGCCTGTTGCCTTGTGAAGATTCAGAAAATAGCCACATGCGTAAGAAGTCGGTGCCACCATCCCGAGGAACTCCACATTAGGCCAAAACGCTCTGTCAAATCTCAAGGCAATCTTATTCTCATTGCCTACACCGAGACCCGATATCGCAGAGGTTTTCCATTGTGGGAGCTCTGGCTCAAATTGAATTAGATTTGCCTTGAGAACACCGATTGGAACCGTAATAATAACAGCATCAGCAACAAAATTGGTTCCGCCTTCAACTGCGACTATCACCTTGTTATTAGATGTTCTTACAACTTTAGTAACCCTGCGTGAATCAATCCAATCATCTAGTAAGATAGCTGAATGTTACGTATGAGTAATTATCAAAGGTTGATTTATATTACCTATGGTTCAAGCGAATATCAAGATCTTTTGCAATTGTTCTGATCACTGGCTCATAACCCTGCACCATTAGACCATGACCACCTGAAAGACATTCATCCTGATCCCAACATTTTAGTGAAATTAAATTCGCATCTACAGCAAACCACGCCTCCATCCTACATAAGTACCACTGTAAAACTTCGTACGCCATCCCTTCTTGCCTAGATAAGACAAAAAAAAACAGCAGAAGTTACAGATATATAAATTTTAGAAGTAAAAGTTTTAAGTTAAAACAATGTGACTGCATTTGGTACCTTAGTTCTGGATTTCTATCCAAGACGATAGATATTCCTTGAAGAACAGACATGTCATTGGCAGTTTCATCCCTTATTTTCTCCGTCTGAAACCAACAAGTAAAGTTGTGTCAACATCTCTTGTAACAAAAGATAGTAATTAGAAAAAAAATTCTAGCAAATGCAATGTTTACCTCTTCGAGAATTCTCTTGAATGCATCTCCAACTTTAGTAACCAACTGCGGCGGAATTTTATTCCCATGCATGTCAAAAAGTCCATAACTGAAAAAACAGAGCCAAATTCTCTTTATAAGTATATCAAATTAATGTTGACAGGCTTTAAAATCAATCAGTCTACGACTCTTCCCTGCTTAATCAAATAACCTTCGGTATTGACACAATTATCTAACTTATCTTCTACTTACTTCTTCCACACTATTGCAGTCAATCTTATAGCACAGAGAACCATAACAAACTGATCAAAATTATAGAACAGTAAAGGCAAGAGAGGGTTACCTCTCCAGATCATGATCATACAAGATGGAGTCATCCCCGCTAGTTCGGTATAAAGTCAGTCCTAAACGGCGTATAATGGGAGCTAAGGGATTCTCATCAGAGACTCCATGTAACCTACACCACATTTCAATAAGTTAAGAAATTTGCATCTCATCTTCATTCTTCTTAGGAATCTCCAATAAACAAAGACTACCGCTGTTGCCTACTTCTCTAATCATCCAAACTATAATAACATTTGAAAGAAGTATAAACGAAACCAACAAACAAAGGTGATAAAACTCACCATGAAGCTCCCATATCAACAGGACAACCAAAGGAATAATCCGTATGGATACGACCACCAATCCTATCGCGTGATTCAAGAACAGTCACCTACACAAACAAACAGCATCCAACAATATAAATCATGATCATATAGAGAAACACACCTCAAAGTTATATGTCACAAAAATAAGTTAAACGTATCATTACCTTGAAAGATGCTTCAGAGAGATTCCTAGCAGCAGCAAGACCTGATATACCACTACCAATCACAATAACAGAAGGCTGCACATTGTTCTGCTTCTGCATAAGCTCAGAGATTGTGCCTGATTCAAAGATTCAAAACATATTGGAATCCATAATTCTTCCGCTATACAAATATCAAGATCTCATAAAAAATTAGAATCAGATTCCTCTACCATGCAACATTGTTCAATTCACCAAGATCTGATTTCAAACGATAAGTAATTCTTAAATCTATCACACGATTTTGAAATAGGAATGCATAATCTTACAAAATTCAGGAAGAAAACAACAATACCTTCAGGAAGATTATCTGGAAACGAATTCTTCTTCTTATCCATTGAAGATTTTGTTGGAAAGAAACAGAGAAAAATCCGAAATAATTGAGCAAACGATGGAGAAGTTTCTAATCAATTAGGAAGATCGGAGAGATTTGAGAGAAAATTTGCAGAGATCGGAGATAAGTTCAACGACGAAGCTTATCGGAAAAACGATTAATCAAATTATTCAATGGCGAGGATTCAAAAACGAATAAAACTTTGAGATTAGAAATTGAAAGACGATTAGAAATAACGGCTTCGTTCGCGGCGGAGATCTTACAATTCCGTGATCGGAGCATTTTTTTTTTTGTTCCGTTACGT
>Ga0041059_1001246_pt1 | contig 20366 bp, 9 predicted proteins | sample AraColnosormetaG_FD_56232 | JGI IMG/M metagenome (GOLD analysis project Ga0041059, IMG submission 56232) | Arabidopsis roots microbial communities from North Carolina, USA - Col MF nosort | ecosystem: Host-associated > Plants > Roots > Unclassified | place: USA: North Carolina | collected 2013-09-02 | reverse complement strand
TTTTTTTTTTTTTTTTTTCGTTTCCCCCTCTCTCTCGTATGATAACCAAGTTAATGAGTATTTTAGTCTAAAAAAGAGCAGATATTATACAAAGGAAAATTTAATTTATACTTTATACAAAGATAAAAGAAAGAAAAAAAATCATCTTTAACTAAATTTTCTAATAACAAATCATTCAGCTGTCCTAAACTAAATACTATCATCTTTTGAAGGTTATGGCCATTTTTCCATACGTTTGACAAGCTTCCTTAACCATTCAGATTTGTTTATAAACTTTATTTACTTTCTAATAGGATCCGTTCGAAACTTTGAGGTAATCTTTGTTAATTAATTGATACAAAATAAATTTTACATCATTGTTATCCTATATAAATCGTCACACAGCCACAAATTTATTAGGCTTATCATAAATGACATCTTCTAAACTGGGCTGCTTCGTTTTGTGGGCTATACAAATATTGGATCACATTCATACTAAAACACTCTCACTTGCTAACCAATCACAGGCTTCACCGGTCAACACGTGTCCGACAATGATCGATCCAACGATCATTATTTCATCAAAAGATCCTCAAAGTATATATTTACGTACATGCCACTCCAACTTCAACGTCCTGATTCTGAATCTTTAAGTGAACGTCCCGAGTCCGATTGTTTAAGCGAAGGAACGATAATACAAGATCGTCCCGTACCTAAGAAAAGGTCAGAGAGGTAATTATCCAAATCTTCAGGGGCAAATTTGACTTCCTCCCAATTTTCAACGTGGTACTTTTCATAAAACGTCGTCGTAACAGTTGTTAACTTCTCCGTCACGGAATCTTTTAAATCGTCTCTAAGTTTCGAATCCGGTACGACCCACTCACTCTGTTTCTGAAACGCTTCCTCAAACCCTTCGTTGAACCGCATCAACCGCTCTTTCGCCACGTGTTCTTCGAGCATTTCTTCGTTGGAATCGAAAAGTGACGTTATCACTTCTCCCCAAGCAATTTTCTCGTATTTTTCGAGGTACTGAGTAACTTTCCCTTCGTGATTCGTTACCCATTCGTCGCCAAGCACGACTCTCATATTCGATGTACGTACCTTGGAGATCACGTAATGCAGATTGTTGGCTAGGAAGAGGTATGAAAGAGCCATGTCGTTGTACATTCGAGATTTCGTGTCGATTTTACAGAGCAAGACGAGGATTAGCCATGCAATTCTTGTGGTTACAGTAGAAGAAGATCCGGTTTCTCCTTCGTTGTTGTCTTCGTCATTGTTCCCAAAGTAATCTTCCGGTAATGGCAACGTCGATTCGGTGAGAACTCCAGCGAGACATTCGTGGTAATCCGCGAGAAAAACGATGAAATTCATTACGTACCTGTTATGATTATGGTAAATTATATATATTAGGGATATTGTTACAAATCGAAAGTTGAGTAGGGTCTTAAGTGGTATATATAAGATATAAGACTCTCTATTCATTGCCAATTAGTTTTGAGTTGGAAGTCCACAGTTTAATACAATAAACTTAAACGTTACACAAATTAGAGGATTTCACCCTTTTAGATTATTTTCAAGTACCTTGTGAGCTGATGAACACTGCCTCCACGGATTGGGGTTTTCGAAGATTCTTTCGTAATCGAAGCTTCGAATTCAGCCACCATTGAATTAATCTCTTCACCGAGATTGTTGAGAGAATCAGCAGCTTGTAGTCGAACCGCAGTAGTCGAATCATAACTAAAAATCTCTTCGATTTGAGGCATAAGCTGCGATATCGTTTGGTAAATGTCGAGAGTAAGGAAGATTTTCTCGACGGTTTTCTTACATCGAGCTACACTCACGGGGAAGATAAAGAGTGTTAAAGCACTATCTAACGTGATCTCCGTGAAACAAGACTCCGCGACAGAGACTGAAGGCGAGAAAACGTGATCGCTAAGGATTCTTTCTCCCTCGAACAAGTTTGTGATTAGGACTTTCGTAGCTTCTAACCATTTCTTGATGTTCTTCTCCATACTATCCCAATCCAATTTTTGAATCTTGCCAAAACTTAGATTCTCAAACCCTAAGTTACTCAACGCTTCAACCATGATTGATCCTCTAATCTTCTTGTAAATCTTGATACATTCGTTTTCGTAACCCGAAGATATCATACAATCAGCGATCATTTTCAAATCCGTCATAACATCAGCTTCTTCAGATTTTGGAACTTGGGAATAAATAGACACTTTGTTTCTTGCATTGAAAGATGGGGAAGATCGAACGGATACGGATTCCGGATCAAGATTCCGTCGATTCGATTTTAAAATCCGGTAAAACTCTTTTTCCAACTGTTTCATAGCGATTGTCACAAGATTATGCGCTCTAGTAAGCTTTGGTGATTCAGGATTCACCAAGACCACTCCTTGAATTGCGTATTGTAAGCTGTTGATAACTTCGACGAATCTTCGTCCTTCTACGCGATTATCGGTGGAGAAAATCGAGGAGAGGGAGCAAGAAGATGAACTAGAGAGATCTGGAGAAATCCATTTACGTGTGAGAGTTTCAGCTGCTTCAATACTATCCATTAGAAGAGACTCAGAGAAGCTTTGGCATGGACGTGGTTTTATCCTTCTTCCTAGAGTTAAAGACGGTTTAAATAGTAGCATCATTTTGTTTTTGTTTTGTGTTGTTGTGTTTTAGTTTTCTTAGTTTTGTAAATTATGATAGAACGTGAAGAAAAGATGTTTAAAGTTTGATTTTTGTTTTGTTTTGGAGGTTCAAAGGAAGTATGTTTTGATTTTTGATTTGACTATTTTTATGTTTGAGGTCTTTGATTCGAGTTCCTTAAAGCATGTGGTTATCCTCCATTTGCTTTATAAAAAATTTAAAAAGTGGATTTGATTTTATTGTAGTCTAACAATTTTAGATTTTCTACTTATAAAAAAGACGAAAATCAATGGATTTGGATACGTCAGTCTATTTACGAGACTTGAGAGTGATGTCTAAATGTAGAATGTAAAAATAGAGTTAATCTTACAATTACTTAAGAAAAAAGGAGAAACGTTATATATGAAAATCTTAATTTCTTATTTATTTCGACATAGTATATCTTTAAACAATCTAGATTTAGAGAATCTAATTGTAAGAGTATCAAGTTTGGAAAAACTATACTTTGGGGTCCGAGGCTTCAAAAATACCAACAGACAATTTGAATTTTAGTTTTGTTTTGTTCTGAAAATTAAATATATATATCTAATTCAATATGGTAGTGTATGCTTGTTGTGTTGGATACTTTTAAATTTCATATGATTATATCTATATATTTATTGAAATTGATACTCTTTAAACTAGTTCCATTGTAATCAATTTCATAATCAAACTCAATATTGATACTCATTAAAACAATTTCATTATGGAGTTTGATACTCTATTTAAAATCAAGATTCATAACAAGATCAATAATTCAATAGAAGTATATTAATTATAAAAATAACGAGAACAATAATTCACGGAAGCCATAATATATAATTAATTAGTAAAAACTAAAACAAATCACGCACATAAGAAGAGAAAAAACTTTTAGCAAAAAAAGAAGAGAAACAATTTAGCTCTCCCCAACTCATGGTAACGATTATGTGTTAAGACACGATCCTCTGTTTTGGGAGTCTAAATTTTCGATGATCTATAGATGTTTAAATAAAGTTTACTAGCATTTCATTAATAAATAACTAATCTATAGAGAATGTAATAATTAAGTTGAGTTACAAAGACATATAGAATGTAGCAAGTTACATTGTGGACTATATACTTTGAGCCCTTTTTGTTCTTGGTCTCAGACAAAAAAAGTATACAACACAAATCAAAATAATGATAACCACAATTGCTACGATGATTCCGACACAGATTTCAACATCCACTGATCCTACTTTCTTGCTCTTATGTTTCTTCTTCCAACCTGAAATTTTTTGAAGTTTTTTTTAATATCAAATTTAGTATATACTAAAAGCTTAAGAGAATCTCTTATCAACGTAAATTAAACCAAAGCAATTTTCTTTAGTTAAGAGAACCTTTTTTACTTTTGCTTGATGATCTCTTAGAAACTACAGTATTCGTAACCACTTTTGAGCCATCAAGTAGAGCTTGAGGATTTGGAGTTCTTACTTCAGCTTCAACAACGGTCATAGGCGATCCATGATCACTCGTAGCCATAACATAAGATTCATCTTCATGTCTAAACAAAAAGAAAAGAATACAATATGTATGTATTTAGTTGCAACCAAAATGAAACAAGTGAAATATAGGAGTATGAGGTGTTCTTACTTCGAGACATCATATATTGTTGAAAGAGAATATCCGGAAGTTAAATAGAGAGAGACGAATACGAGGAAGGCCATGAGAGGAAACCTGAAAGCCATTTGTGTTTAATTTGCAAATGTGGAAAATATACAAACAAATACTTTGCCATATATAGTCGCTAAAAATTGCCTACGCATGGGATTGAGATTAATATAAATGAAATATATATTTGTGAACCCAAAAAAAATGCTAACTATATTTTGAGCTGCTTTTAAGATTCGAAAATTTGTGTCTAATTTCATGCTACATGTATATTTAGTGTTTATAGTATCTTGAAAATAAATGTTAAGATATATATTATGTAGATTTCTGAATTGATTGAATTCATCTTTCTTACATAGATTATCGTTATAATACACTAAATATTTTTGAATAGACGTAAGTCTTTAGTCTTTACTTATCATGTTAATACAATGGCTAATCTCAGTCTACAAGATGACTATTGAGGAAGACAAGCCGTGAGAGTTAAGAAATTAATTCATTCGACCTAGAAATGCAAAAGTGTCTTCGTACAAGAGCCAACTCTTAACCAGTAAACTGGTTTATTGACTCTAATTGGATTTAACCGAAATCAAACTTAACAAAATGGACAATGTTCAACCTGAAAGGCCAAAGTTTCTAATTCGTATATTTGGACAATGTATCGAATTGTGATAGTGATAAATAAATTGACCAGTGTCCTCTAAGTTTCTAATTCGTATGTATTTTATCACTAATTTTTTTTTTCCTAAAACAGAAGTATGTAGTAAGTTTAAACTTTAGTTTCCTTTTGTTCCTTTACAATCACAAAACTATTCATAAAGACTAATAAAAATACCATAGCTTCCAAAATAATTACATCAATATATTTACTTTCTATTTTTGGGACAAGATATCAAATACCAATATTATTTACTTATCAATATAAATTAAATCATCACAAACGTGTTAAACAGAAGAACCCGAAGAATGAACTGACGAACCACTCCCTGATCCACCAGACCCAAAATACAAATCCGAAAGATAATTCCCAATATCCTCAGGGTCAAATCCGACATTCTCCAATAACCTGACCCGGTTCCTTTCACAAAACCCGGAATATCTCGGTATAATCATCATCCCAACAGACCGTTTAATCTCATCTCTCAATTTCGAATCCGGTACAATCCAACCGGTTTGTCTCTTATACGCTTCCTCAAACCCATCACTAAACCGCTTAATCCCTTCCTCCGCAGTCATCGTCACATCATCAGAAAGTGACGTCATCATCTCTCCCCAAACAATCTCCTCAAACTTCGCCACATACTTCTTCACCTTCGCTTCATGCTTCTTAACCCAATCCTCACTCAAAACCGTCTTCAAATTCGAAGATCGGACTTTAACAACAACGTAATTAACGTTATTAATCAAAAACAGATACGAGAGAGCTACGTCGTTATAGAGACGAGACTTGGCGTCGATTTTACAGAGTAAGAACAAAATCAACCTCGAGATTCGTGATTTCACCGGTGACGAATCTCCGGAGTCTTTTTCTTCTTCCGGTGAAGGTAACGACGGTTTCGAGATGATATCGGAGAGTGTATCACTGTAATCAGCGAGGAAGACGATGAAATTCATTACATACCTTGTCAATTGATGAATTCCACCACCGGAGATTAACGATTTCGATGATTCTTTCGAAATCGAAGATTCGAACTCGTCGATCATCGAAACCACACCTTCTCTGAGATTCACTAATGTTAAATCGACTTGTGATCTAACGGTGGAGGTTGAATCAGAGCTAAAGAGTTCGTTGATCTTAGGTAATAGATCAACGATCGTTTGATAAACATCGAGAGTGAGGAAGATCTTCTCCGGAGATTTTCGACATTTCGCCATTTTTTCCGGGAAAGTGAACAAAGCTAAAGCGGTTTGTGATGTGATTTCTGCAAATGCAGATTCACGAATTGTTGATGATGATGAAGAGAAGACATGATCGGAGAGGATTTGTTCACCGGAAAACAGAGTATTCACTGCTCTTGTTGTTGTTCTTAACCATTTACGTATCTTCTTCTCCATAACTTCCCATTCAAGTTTCTGAATCTGCGAAAACGTTAAATTCTCGAATCCGAGTTGGTTTAACGCTTCGTTAATGATCGATTTACGGATTCTTTTGTAGATTTTAAAGCATTCTTTGCTGTAGCCAGATGATATCATACAATCCGCGATCATCTTTAGATCATCCATGGTGTTGGAATCGGAATCGGAGTCGGAATCGGAAGCTTTTGAAGAACGGATAGAGACGGATTCGGGGTCGAGATAACGTCGGTTCGATTTGAGAATGCGGTAAAACTCTTTGGAGAGATGAGTCATTGAGATACGCATTAGATTCTCTGCTTTAACGAGTTTCATTGACGTTGGATTCACTGAGATTAGTCTTATCATACCGGAGTGTAAGGTGGTAACAGCGTCGATGAATCGTTTCGCTTCTTCGCGGTTTTCGGTTGAAAATAGCGATGAGATGAAGCAGAAGGAAGAAGAGTGGACGTGTTCTGGTGAAATCCATCGATGGATGATGGATTCAGCGTCTTCGATAGTGTGTTCCATTAGAGACTCTGAGAAGCTTTGGTGTGAATGTTGTTTTAGCTTAGAAGAAGAAGAAGAAGTTGTTGATAAAGTGAAGAGTACCATTTTTGTGTTTGGTGATTTTTTTATGTGTACATGATGATTTTGTATGGAAACAGTATTTATAGTGGTTATGCTCTGTTTTTATGATATGATTCTTTATAGAATAACAAAAACGTGTGACAATGACATGTTTCGCGTTTACATATACTTTTTAAACTCATCAATTAATGTAGTATTGATGTAGTAATAGTGTTGTGCCCATGCAATGGAATAGATAGAAGAATTGGACAAAAGTGAATTTGTTGAATAGTATTTATTGCGTTTGTTAAACCTATTTTATATAGGTGTTAGACGAGACGAGTTTTAGGACTAGACCTCATCTACTATATGAAGAATAAATAGATAGTCTCAAAACAACAACGAAATATTGTTAATCATACTAATAAGATCAAATGGTGTATATAATATATTGAACCACTACTTGGTTTCCTACATGTTTGGGTCACAAGAAAGTGTTACTTACTACTCCAAATTCATTCAAAATTTTAGATTATTTTTAAAAAATTATCAGACTTTGCTCTTGAAGATTGTAGTAGATTGGTTGTTGGGGAAAAACAAACCATCTCGAGAAATGTATATGTCGTGTACATAGTTGTTTTACATTAAATGGTATAGAACCCAATAACAAGTTATTTTGAATGCCTTTTAGATTAGAAAATCGATCAATAAAATGTTACTGGATACCTACATATCATGACCTAACTGATTAATACATAAAAGAACAAGAGCTATCTCCAACAATAATCATCACAATTCTTTTTTTATTTTGGAAATGTAAACCGACCATAGCATTTACATTAATTACGTTATACTAGGTTTTTTATGTAGACAAATCACACGGACGGTGGTATAACATAATTTCTTGTTACATACTTTGTTGTTTCCGTTTACACATATCTGCAGAGGACATTTAAAACTAATTATTTGTAAATTTATATGTAAAGACTGTAAAGTCAAAGTACCAATTCTTGCATACGAATTTTTTGTCGAGCAAAAATACTAAGTTCTCTAATATCCAAACTATTTTCGAGTATTTAATCAAATTCTTTAATACATGTATGCAGTATTATTTTATATAGAAATTATACATTCGATGGCTTAATTTTGAAGGAAGTTGTTGATTTTCAACATATTAGAGTAAGTTCACGGAAAACGAATCCATTTGGTGAGTTATTTGACTCATTTCCCATGCAAACGAGGGAAAAGGCCAATATTATTTTACTTCAAATATGTGATTAAACAAATGAAACTAAGACCATTCGTGTATTTATTTGGTCATATCTTGTTGAAAAATATATATACTTACGTTTCTTCTAAAGTCACCTAAACCATGACACTAGACGCGTCGATGACTAAGTTTGATTGAAATGCAAAAAGCTTGTTTGTTTAAGTAATTCCAAACCTTGCCTGAATAAACAACATTAATTACTTGATGATACTATAATACCTTGTATAATTGTGTTTTTTTTTTCTCACAATTGGAGCAGTTTCTATTTCTGCTAAAAAGAAAATCAATTACAATTATGTATCACACGTCCACATCTATGGACTAACAATTTACTGTAATACGACTGATTTCTCGTAGGATGTCATTTTTCCCATTAATTTCCAATATTGAAATTTGATTATCATTTACTAATTACAGCTACTGGACAAAAAGTACACTACTGGTTTAAAATACCGCGTTAATTAAATTACTTCACGTAATCGTATATTAATGGTTACAAATTAAAATGTCAATGTAATGAATCAACATTTCTTTGTCTCTTTCTTCATTTATATCCTTACACTTTGAAAAACCACACCGAACGTATCACATTTTGTTTTATCCTCAATTAGAACAAAATCGTATTTTTCTACCTTCTCCCAAAATGGTCTAGTAAGACTAAGACCTGTCTTGTAAGAATTATGAAAAGCTATGAAGTTTTAAATAAGTTTTCTGAGACTATCAAACTCTTAATTATAACCATCACTGAAAGGAAAACGTAAAAATATAAAACCATTATTACTTACTTGTTTTAGTGTATTTATAATTTAATGTCTTTAGATTGGCTACAACAACTAATCTGAGTTTGAAAACTTTTACTCTATCAAAACTACGATTTTCTGAATGTTTAAGCCGTCTTAATTCACATAGATACCATAATCAAATTGGCTTATTTTTGTCAATTTTTTTTTTTGCTATTTGGTATATCATTACCAAAAACGCACAGTTGCATTTGTCAAATCGTCAGGCTTAAGTTAAGATCAAACAAAAGTAATATAGACAAAATCATAAATGTCACATCCACAATGACAAACAAAAATATTGTGAGACGCATTACCATAAAGATGTTATTATAAACTAGGATACAAAGGAGAAAATAGAGGCGGGAAAAACAAAAGAACTGACTATAAAATAAAACAAAGAAAAATCACATTTGTAGTGGGATGCCTTTCCATTAGGAAAACGACTCTCCGACGAGGCAACTTTACTTTCATTTCTACTTTGTTAGTTAAGCTTTTCCACTAAATCATTAATGAAGGAATCAATATGTAATCAACTAATCAAATAACAAACAATAGTCTCTAGGAACTATGACGCAGCGGATATTAAAATGGAGATTTATATTATATTGTTGTTATTGTTATAATAATCACATATATTGTCTTTCTTACTAAAACTACGTTCTCAAGAGTGACTCTTCAACATTTTTTTAAATGTGAACAATGGTTAGTGTTAATTACACGGACTTGCTTTCGCTTTATTGGCCGTCCATAAATCTGCTTTTGAGGAATGGGTTTTTCTTTAATTAGTTATCAATTCCTTGCTTTGAGGATTCTACTTACTAAATTTAATATTATATGATTTCTATTTACAAGATGTTTTTGTCAAAAGAATGAAAATTAAACAAATTACACATTATATACACATATATAGATATGATGATTCTAATCCAAACATTATTTCTCTATATAATTAATTTCAACATTTTAAAGATTGATTTGTTCAATTTCCTGTAAAAGTTTATACTAATGAAATGATTAGTTTTGTTAATTGTGATTAGGATGATTACTTATCTTTTATTATTACCTTATTTTCTAGATGCTCTAATATAGATCACACTTATTCGTTCGATTAACCTACTCAAGAGTATAACACTCATGGATCATGTAAAAAATAATTTATTCATTGTAATTTGGTCTAGTATTCATCACAATAATTTATTCATTTTGTATTTGATTCAAGATAGGTCCATGCATATTTACAACGAAAAGAAGAATGGTAAGAACTCCATTGGTTTACTCGTATTCTGTGTTTGACTTTGATATATATATATATATATATTCTTAAAGGCGGCTATTTAGAAATCTCGAATAATAGCTTTTCTCTAGTTTCTAATTTCTACGTTCTGTTAAAAGTTTATATTCATGATTAGAAACTGATGGCCCATTGGGTTGATATTAATCTACAAAGAAGGCTCGTAAATTTGGCCCATTAGTATATTGTTTAAAACGAGTCAGGAGGGACTGAGAGTCCACCCAAATTCCAGAACCTGTTTTGAACATTTATTAAGTCAGTAATTATATTTTGGTTATGAGATTAGTGGCTAGGTTCGAAGTTAGTAAGTTAGTGATAGTAATCATTGTAGGAAAAGTTGAATCCAAGCTTTTTCAACAAAAGATTGTCCCCACCTTGAGACACTAGTACCTAGTGGGTATATACGAATTCGATGTACAATACCATTCTTTTTCTTCTTCTTTCTTTTTCCATTATATATTTATTTTGATTAATATTGATCAGACTGCTTACTGCATATGCATGTGTTGATTAGTCACCTTTATTAAAAGTATTTGATTTTTGACTTAGGCTCACTAACCCTAGGGATTGCTCTTCTTATTTAATTTTTTTGCATGTTCTCATTTGAAGAGAGCAAAAATCGACAAAGAAGAGAATATTTTTTGTTAAAACTCTGAATCTGATTATAATGAAAAATTTTAACGACAAAAAATGGACGTAGTTTTTACACTATGCATCACTTTTTCTTGTAAACCCTCCATTATTTTAAACTTTTTAATTATATCATTTGGTATAGTAACTTTGTTGGGTTTCTTTTTCTTATTTAATATAATACATCAAATTTTGGGACAATAAAAAATCAAATAAAGTAAAATAGCAATTTAGAAGGTGCAGATTCAAGATCGATCCAAGAAATGCTTTTCACACACTCCTTCTCATGAGATAGGACCCATTCTATAATAATAATATCTACTTTACCTTAACAAAACAATTTTAAAATAAATGATTCGTTACCTTCCTCTTTAAAACTCGTATTAGTAGCAATTAGTCGCATAATCACACGACCAACTTTCCCTTAAAATCAACAGACAGAAAGTGAGTGTTATAGACTTATAGTGAGAAAGAGATAAAGATAGAAAGAAAAGAGAGAAAAAGAGAGAATGAGATTTAGTGATATTTTCTGCTCTTCTCCGGCATCAACCGCCGTACGACATAGTACACTTCACCACGACGGAAATGTTACCGGAGGTCGCAGATCTTTCCAAAGCCACCTCCGGAGCCAAAACCCTAGTAAGAAGAAGGATAAAACTGTCCCTTGCTTCTCTTCCGAGATGCCTTTAATCCCTATTCCTCGTCACTTGAGCTGTAGAAACTCCTTTGAATCTCCAAGCGGGTTTCGTCCGAAAATCGCTTCGGCTCGCGGTAGCGATGTTCAAATCCGCCGGAAAAGCTCTGCTGACGTAAGTGACTTGAGGAGATCAAGGAGTTCTCTGCTAAGCTCATCGTCCAGGTATCTTTTAAAAGATCATAAGTCTTTGAAAGGTGATGATAAGGACCTCTGGTTATCATCGGATCGTTCTAAAGATTTGATTCTTTACCGTGACCGCAACGTAACTTCTTCAGCCTCATCATCTTCTTCGTCTTCTTCATCATCTTTCTCTTCTTCTGTGACCAATGTTTCATCGCCGGCTCCATCCACTGATGACCAGGTTTGATTATTCTTCTTTAACCAAAGTATTTATTGTGTTTTCTTAACAACATGCATTATTCCATAGAGTTTGAGACTAAAGATGATAGAAAGACAATTCACTAGTAGAAACCATTATATCTTATTGGTTCCAAGGTAATTATGGTTTAAATTGCATTTTACGATTTGATTTGATCAAGTAATTTTTTTTTTCTCACATGATATACATCTTTCGTATAGTGGATATGTGGTACCTATTTAATTGTATATATCTGAAAATAATACAAACATACATAAATATAACAAATGGTTTCTTTTTTCGTTGTTATTCAATTATAAGTTATTTTTGCCGAATAAAATAAAATTATCTGTTATTTCATTCTACCTATATTTATTTAATTAATTATTGTTTTTGGCAGGTTGTTGTTTTGAGGGTATCAATCCATTGCAAGGGATGTGAAGGAAAGGTTAGAAAGCATATCTCCAAAATGGAAGGTACTAAGAATATCTTCTAAATTCATTCTACAGAATTAAGTATCTTATTCATGTACCTAACCTTAACATTTAATATACAATTCAAATGAAACATTCAGCGAATAGACGACCATATGTTAAATATTGTCTAATTTTATCAAAGGAAAAATATTTAGAAAACGCATATATATTGGTTAGGAGCCTAATTTGAAGTTTAGTGTTTTGACTTTTCCAGATTATCGGATGCCCTCTAAGCAACAACTTTTTCCTTATTAAATGAAGAATATCGAATGACTAATTTGAGGATAAAGTATAATTGTTAATGAAATTTACGACTTTGTTTATGGGACAGGGGTGACGTCATACACTATTGATTTAGCGACAAAGAAGGTGACGGTGGTCGGAAAGATAACACCCGTCGGACTAGTAGAAAGCATCTCAAAGGTCAAATTCGCTCAGCTTTGGCCTTCCTCTTCTTCTCCTCCATTTCCTCACATTCCTAATTATTCACTCCTCAAATCTTAATCTGTTTTCTTGTTATTAGTTCAAAGGCTATGGTCATTAGACATATGTCATGTTGTGATTCGTATCAATGCGACATTAATGTGGTGTAGTTTAACATACATATACACACATGTTTGTAGCAGGTGGTTTTGTTTTTCTCTTTCCGACAACTAAATTTCATATAACATACATAACTGCACTTTTGTGATATAGTTTTTCAAATCAATTCTTTTAAATTTTTAGGCATGTACCATCATATTTTTAAAATTTGGAAGTGTTACAGCAAAAATTACAAGATATACTTTATTTGTAGTCCTAGATCATAACCTGCAAAAAAATTTCAACTTTTCAGTTGAATCCCTCCATTTATTTAGTTTTTGCGAGAGCTTTTCGTCAAAATAATCATTCATATGATATTAAATATCAGGATAAGATTTTAGTGTTTAGTAAAAATAAAAGCGTTAAGGATTACCAGAGGCGCGCTTATGAGAATGCACTTTATTATAAAAGTTACAAGACAGAACATACGAGTTAATAGTACAATTTTCAACGGATTCTTATCGCAACGTCTTTTCTCCCTTTTCTTCTTTTTCTTTTTATAATAATTTATAGTTTTCTACCATACCTAGATTTTTTCCGGGTTCTTCTATAAACAATTGCATATATTCTTCTACAGATTAATCTGTAGCATTCCTTGGATTTTTTGTATGGAATGAGATTTTTGAATAAATGACCATTTCCTTATCTTTCTTATTATATATTTCTTTTTTTCTTGAATTTGAAAGTGGAATGGTCTCTTTATACAACATGTGTTATATGGCACATAATTTTTACCTAAGTTTCATTGTCCATCATTCATTTTTACAAAATCAGTGAAGTGAATTACAAAATAAGCAAAGCGTGATCTGCACATGAACCGAGTCTTTCATGCAAAAATCAGTTAGAACTCATCTGATAGTGCTAACAATTAAGAAAATATTAATCCAATTATAAAAATGATTAATATAGACCGATATTGATTAAAGAATCTTTGTTTTTAATTTCTATTCCGGTGATATTTTTGTAAAAATATTTTTGTAGAGTTGAAAATACATTTAAAGAATATTATGCTTCTGTTTGACAAAAAAAATAATATTTTGCTTCTATATAAAAAGGAAATTATACATTTTGAATGTCATGTTTGTGGGTGGTTGTTTTGATAGTAAAAAATATATATTGTTCTATGGATAATAGTTTAATAATAATACACTTTAATCCATAATTTTATACAAAATGATGTTTTGTGGCGCTTATTTTGTATATTTGTCTCAGTTTCAATTAATGTGATTTTGTTTTACATCATTTATATAAGTAACTCTAAAAGGGATTCTACAAATATTTTTCATCAATTGAAATAAATATTTGCATCGATTATAGTAACTGACCTTAATATCCATCGATTGAAAAAATGATACAATTGTATCATAAAAGTAATTGAGTACAATTGATGTAACACACACTTTTTCAATTGATTAATCGTTTTGTTTTCTTCTTTAAATAAATTAGTTGTAATTGTATATATTGTAATATTGAATATTTTGAAGTCATTTTTTAAAAATGTACTCAAATAATACTAGTCGATATTTAAACATATATATAGACAGTGCCTTGCATATGTGTGTGGGGATCGGAGAAAATGAGGAAAAAGGATGTTTAACATGAGGACCATTGAATTGTCCGGCGTGCTATGTTGATATTTTATAATTTCATAAACAGTGAAAAGTAAAACACTTAAATACAATTTTTTTGATCAAAGTTATCGTTTCTTTTAGTGTCGTAGGGACATGTGCTTCTTTCAATCATATTCACGGTGGGTCAAATTTGGTTCTGATGTTCTCTAAACTTAACGACATTATATGAAATGACATGTCTTAGTTAGTCATAGAGCTTGCTTAGTGATACTTCAAACGTGACATTTTTGTGGTCGATTAAAGCTAACTTTTATGATATTGCTATAGGGCATGGGATTAATTGGTCACATATGATGAGTTTATAATCAGTGCAATATTAAATTTAAGACCAACGTAATAATACAGAAACCTTGATAACAAATTACTCCAATTTGCAAACCTAAGGATATTTAGTATTTCGTGTCAGTGAATTTTATTTTTTCTGACATAATAATTAAGAAGTGTCATTGATAGTAAGAAGGAGCTAAATTTGGATTTTCATTAGTTTATTTTTGTCTTTGTTTCTGGAATACTTTACACTAAAAACTATTTGGGCGGCCGGAAAGATACAAAAGCCCAAAGTTATGAGAAATTAATATATTATACGATTTTCTGGATATATTTGGTAGGCTGATTTTTCAACACATAAAAAATCTTAAAGATAAAGCATAGGAAACCAAGTCGGATGAAACTTGTATACTAAATTCATTATTTTTTTGGTTAACTAGTAAGTTCATATTTATATCAATACTTTTTTAGATAAGTAAATTTTTTTTTTGGGTTAAAGTTTAGATAAGTTAATTTAATAAAACAGTAAACATAATTAACATAGATGGACATACCTTTGGAAATATTAATTTATATTTTTGTATACTAGTAATGTGTTTATTGGCATACTAGTTTTGGTTCTTATTGGCCATTGGTCGAAGACTTTAAAACCTGCAGATAATTAAAACTTAAAGCTATCCGGATTCAAGATCTTGCTCCAAGTATTCCTATTTGTATATACGTTTTTGCATTAAAAAAAAAAATAGTAATGCTAATAATAATAATTCAAATTATACAAATGCATAGCAAAAACATTAAGTCTAAATATATTATGTTGGTGTTAAATATTTGTCACATATTATATTTTCAACCTAAAATGAGATGAATTAATGATGAATTAGTAACTACATAACTCGTTAACAATATCCAAAATTATACTAACTCATAAGAATTTTAATATCATTTTATCTACGTCTCTTTTTATTGTAGAAAATTTTAATCTGCAAAACTTCTTTCACAGTTTCCACCTTCCACCATGCAAATTTGCAACTGAACATCATTATGTCATATACAACTTTCACGTTTCCCACCAAGCAAATCTCCAATGACGGCAACTAATGATAGAACATCAATCATTATGTCACTTTTTAAACATGACATGCTTTTGCTTCATTTGAGTCATAACAAGTGATATCCATTTGACATTTTTTCGATCTTTTATCATTCCATTGTTCAATTGTATTATAGTTTAGATTTTAGAATGGCGATGAACAGTTTACGTAATTACTGAAACAATGACTTTGAGATAAACGTATCGGTATATTTCAAATATATTTGCTCCAAACAAATCAGTAATTTCAAGAAAAGAAAAAAAAGTACATACAATTTTCTTACACAAATTTCATATTTAGATTACAAATGACACACATAACATACACACCAAACATTCCCAAACCCCAACAAAAGAAGAAAAATAAAACTAGTAAGAAAGATAAACGGTACACTCAACAACAGTCTCAAGCCCATCAGTGAACTGATGCGGCTGATTCTGCTGCGTCCCGCTAGATCCTGTAAACGTCTTCAGAATCGCGAATCCCCTCGCATTCACATACTTTCCGGTACCTCCCATTACTCCTATATGCGATTCTGATACCGCTGTTCTGAGAACCCCAAAGAAGCTTATACTATCTTCATAACCGCCGCTTTCAAACATCGCGGTGAAAGCCATTGTCTGGCTAGTTCCGTCAATTGCACTCGCCACATAATATCCCTGCGCTTTCCCGAGTAAGCCAGATCCGAGCTCATGGCCTTCAGTTAGTTCATCATCGATTACTGTCATTGTCCCGAACATTAGCATCTGAAGAGCAGAACCGCTCGGGAGCTGACCGCCACTAGCAACAGGGAAACCATTTAAAATGTTGTTTCCGTTATTGTTGTTCTGGAGAATGTTAGCTGTGGTTCCGCCGAGTCCAACGAGGAAAGGGACATTGTTGTTGTTGACAATCCCATTGTTGTTGTTGTTTGACGGAACTCCGTTGCTTACAGGAAGGTTTGCGCCGTTGGGTTTAGCAAATGGAAGTTGCCCGCTTAAAGCCGGATTTGCGACGACTCCAGTTACGGCTCTGGCAGTGGGATTTGAACCACCGAGTATATCATGCATAAAAAATACCAACGTATTGTCAGGACCAGCACTTGCACCACCACCAAGAGCTGAACCAGAACCTGCAACACCACCACCAAGAGCTGGACCAGCACCTGCACCACCACCACCAAGAGCTGGACCAGCACCTGCACCACCACCACCAAGAGCTGAACCAGCACCTGCACCACCACCAAGAGCTGGACCGGCACCCGCACCACCACCAAGAGCTGGACCGGCACCCGCACCACCACCAAGAGCTGAGCCAGCACCTGGACCACCTCCAAGAGCTGAACCGGTACCTGCACCTGCACCAGTGGCTGAACCAGTGGTAGGCAAGGAACCTGAACCACCACCCGCTAAAGAACCAGGAACAGAACTGGCAGTTGGTAGAAGACCAGGACCTGAACCACTTGATGGTATTGACCCTGTACCTGCACCGAGACCGCTTCCAGTAGAACCTGAACCAGATGACCCTGATCCTGCACCAAAACCGAATCCCGTGGAACCTGAACCACTTGACCCTGTTCCTGCACCAAAACCAATTCCGGTGGAACCTGAACCTGAGCCAAGGGTGGTTGTGGTAGCTGAGAATGCATTTTCTTCATCAAGAAGCCGAGCCGCAGCTGCAAAAGTAACAACAAGAGCTATAACCAGTAAAGAAAGTATCTTTTGACCAGCCATTGAACAAGAAAGATGATCACTCAGAGAGAAGCAAAGATTGTTGTTTGAAGTAAATGATTGTGATGATAGAATCAAATTCTCAAAGAGTATATATACATACATGAAATGAGATAGTTAATACAAGAAGATGGAGTTGATGAAATGGAGCAGGTGGTCACTTTTTTCACATTATCTAGTGGTTTGGTTTTGGAGAAGAATCATATAAAAGAAGAGAAAAAATCATAACTTCTCCACAATATTTGAATATTAGTTCCTCAAAATTGCTAAGCTGTAATGTTAAATAACCCAAAGCTTAAAGCTTTTCCATCTATCTGCTAATATAAACTAAACGAGAATGCATAATAAGTAATGATCTGATCTTACCATGAAAAAGGTCGCTGATTGACAGAGATTATCGTCTCGGCATAAAAATCCAATAAGGCTAATTGTAAATCACGATCGTTGGTTGCATTTTTCCTCTCTCACGCATTTCATCGAACGTCTTGTGAACACCTTCTCCAATCTCCATTACCAAACCAAGTCCTTTGATTATAATACCCAAGACTTACACAATCCCACCTCCATTGATCGGTTAAATTCGTGATGAAAGCCACAAACTTTAGAGCAGACGACGGCATTGAATTGTGGAATCTGGCAAAGCATTGTGAGTGAGAGAAGAGTAAAGTAAATTTTCCGGTTCTTACATTTCCACTATACCGAGTCCTGGTTTAGACAAATTTCTTTCACCGAAAACCAATCAACCAAACCGTAACCGAATCCTGTGTGAATTAAATTTATTGTCTTATAAAAATTTTAAAGTGGATAGAAAAGATTAACGACTGACTGTTACGTGTTCCGTGTTTATAGCTTAGATTTGACTAAACTACTTCTATTAATTTAGAAATAAATTACATTTTTTTGCTTTTTATCAAACAACTTCATAATACTTGCATATTTCGCGGATTTAATTACGTTTGAAATTTTAAATTTAAATATTAAAATTATGATTTAATAGATAATAAAATTATTTTAGTTGAACTTAATTTTCAGTAAAAATGAATTTAACAAGAATTTCAATATATTGAATAATCTGTTTGTATATTGTTTTCTGTAATAAAATATGCGCAAGTAAATTTTATATTAGACTTGGTATAATTATTTAATTAGTAGATTTTAACTTGATTTTATAAACTTATGAGAAGTAAGAGAAATATTTGTTTTAATCGTATGGATTCTCAATAAATTTAGAAGAAATATTTTTTTCATTTCTTATTTATTTTGAAGCACACATAACAAAAGAGAAGAAAACACCGGTCCATAAAACCCAAACCAAAAACACCAAAGGAAAAAAAAAACATAATACTTGCTTAAACCATAAAACAACTACACCATAACTCTTCTTCTTCTTTCATTATCTAGTTGGAAGGAGAGAAGAAAATGGCATCAGAGGTCCTCTTAGATCGGAAAGCCTTCTCAACCTCGGGATCCACCTTGAACGCTGCCTGCAAAACCTCCGGCGACAAAGCCTTCCACACCGAAGTCCTCCCGGCCAAATGAGTGAATATTGGACTGCCAAAAACCCATAAAAATATGTAAGTAAAAACAACCAAAATGTTCTTTAATCAATCGAAAAAGATGAATAAAATCTTACTCAGGAGTGGTCACAATGGAGAACCAAGACAAGCCATCAGAATCAGCAATCTTGGAGACAACAAAGAACCTAGGAACAATGAACAAAACACCAGCTTTCACATGAGTCTCAAGAACTCTCTTCCCATCAGCACCAACAATCTGAACACGACCACTTCCACCAACAATGTAAGTAACTTGAAGAGCCGAGTCACAAGAGAATCCAGGAGAACACATAGAGTGTCCATCGATTCTCACAAGATCAGCTCCAAATCCAACTTCACCAACCAAAGGAAGATTCTTTGTGTTCAACACAACAACTCTTCCTCCATCCTTAATGTCAACATCAAGAGGAGCCTCCAAACAGTTCAAAACAAACCCTTTTCGGTCACCTTTCTTTGGTTCAGGCATCTTCAAGCTCGCATCAACCTTCACGATACCGTTACCTGTCTGAGATCCGACAAGCTTCTTCACGGTGGTCTCATCGAGATCCCAAGCTCTGCCAACAAACTCAGTAGAGAAACCGGTGAAGATTCCATTGGATCCGGTTAGGTAAAAGTCGGTGAACTGTCCAGCTTTGTGACCCTTGTGAGTCTCACCAAGGAAGAGAACGACTAGCTCAGTGTCCTCATTGTTGAACCACCATGTCACTACACCAAAAGGTAAAGCTATGGAGTCTCCTTTCTTGATTGCTATCACTTTCTCCTCCTTCTCAGGGAGCACGATTCCAGCTGTTCCAGCTCCTAAAAATGGTAACAAGAAAATTTTATGGATCATTTAACTCTATATTTATTGGCTAAATCACAATATAATAATCTACAAATCATATCATATTTCACAAAAAGGACTAATCAATATATGAAATATTAACCCTAATTAAATTATTTTGGATCGTAATAAACTAATTTTCCTAGATTGTGGGTACTCTTACGTTATTTACAGTATACTATAATTACCAAATCATATAATTGTTGTTTTCCAAATCGCGGCTTAATGCAAGCAAAAAAAAAAACAACTAACACATCGTAGATACAAAAATATATATATATATAT
>Ga0041059_1001245_pt1 | contig 20370 bp, 18 predicted proteins | sample AraColnosormetaG_FD_56232 | JGI IMG/M metagenome (GOLD analysis project Ga0041059, IMG submission 56232) | Arabidopsis roots microbial communities from North Carolina, USA - Col MF nosort | ecosystem: Host-associated > Plants > Roots > Unclassified | place: USA: North Carolina | collected... | reverse complement strand
AAAATTTAATGTTAATGGTAAAAAAAAAAAAAAAGAGCGAAAGAATTTTATTTTATTATAGCTAAGAAAATTGGGGAGAAAAATCATTGCGGAAGCATTACGTTTGCATTTCATCACATATTCACACGTGCGCTCAAGACATTTCACACGCACAAATATAATTGACCCACAATCACAAAAAAGCTGGTCATCACTAATTTTTTTCAACAATTTCCCTACCCCTCTCCAATAATTGAAAATTTTATATATATTCTTTTGGCAACCATATTTAATAAACATATATATATATATATATTGGTTTCAATTATGGATATTATATAATAGCATTATTATGTATAATTCCCAATTTTATGTAAGTTATGAATATATTTTACACAGCTTGTTAAATGCTTTACTTTAAATCTACATGAAAATCAAAATGTATTAATATGTCCACAATTTAAATGGTTGATTTCATATTAACATGAGAAATCACAAAATAATAAGTATAAAAATGAATTACGTAAATGATGATTTTTTAGTTTAAATAATCGGTCACCAAAATATTCATATTCGAACATGGTCGCCACAAGCGACATTCTACAAAAAAAACACATACAAGTAAATAGAAAATAGAATTTCTCCTCTCAATGATTCACACAAACTCTCTATATAAAGCCATTACTTAATACCACACAAATTACAAAAAAAAAAAGAAAAAAGGAGATAATAATCACAAACTACAAAAGTAGAAAGAAGAAAAAAGAACAAAGTATCAGTTCTTGAATATTTGCATCAATGGAGGAATCCAAAACACCTCACGTTGCGATCATACCAAGTCCGGGAATGGGTCATCTCATACCACTCGTCGAGTTTGCTAAACGACTCGTCCATCTTCACGGCCTCACCGTTACCTTCGTCATCGCCGGCGAAGGTCCACCATCAAAAGCTCAGAGAACCGTCCTCGACTCTCTCCCTTCTTCAATCTCCTCCGTCTTTCTCCCTCCTGTTGATCTCACCGATCTCTCTTCGTCCACTCGCATCGAATCTCGGATCTCCCTCACCGTGACTCGTTCAAACCCGGAGCTCCGGAAAGTCTTCGACTCGTTCGTGGAGGGAGGTCGTTTGCCAACGGCGCTCGTCGTCGATCTCTTCGGTACGGACGCTTTCGACGTGGCCGTAGAATTTCACGTGCCACCGTATATTTTCTACCCAACAACGGCCAACGTCTTGTCGTTTTTTCTCCATTTGCCTAAACTAGACGAAACGGTGTCGTGTGAGTTCAGGGAATTAACCGAACCGCTTATGCTTCCTGGATGTGTACCGGTTGCCGGGAAAGATTTCCTTGACCCGGCCCAAGACCGGAAAGACGATGCATACAAATGGCTTCTCCATAACACCAAGAGGTACAAAGAAGCCGAAGGTATTCTTGTGAATACCTTCTTTGAGCTAGAGCCAAATGCTATAAAGGCCTTGCAAGAACCGGGTCTTGATAAACCACCGGTTTATCCGGTTGGACCGTTGGTTAACATTGGTAAGCAAGAGGCTAAGCAAACCGAAGAGTCTGAATGTTTAAAGTGGTTGGATAACCAGCCGCTCGGTTCGGTTTTATATGTGTCCTTTGGTAGTGGCGGTACCCTCACATGTGAGCAGCTCAATGAGCTTGCTCTTGGTCTTGCAGATAGTGAGCAACGGTTTCTTTGGGTCATACGAAGTCCTAGTGGGATCGCTAATTCGTCGTATTTTGATTCACATAGCCAAACAGATCCATTGACATTTTTACCACCGGGATTTTTAGAGCGGACTAAAAAAAGAGGTTTTGTGATCCCTTTTTGGGCTCCACAAGCCCAAGTCTTGGCGCATCCATCCACGGGAGGATTTTTAACTCATTGTGGATGGAATTCGACTCTAGAGAGTGTAGTAAGCGGTATTCCACTTATAGCATGGCCATTATACGCAGAACAGAAGATGAATGCGGTTTTGTTGAGTGAAGATATTCGTGCGGCACTTAGGCCGCGTGCCGGGGACGATGGGTTAGTTAGAAGAGAAGAGGTGGCTAGAGTGGTAAAAGGATTGATGGAAGGTGAAGAAGGCAAAGGAGTGAGGAACAAGATGAAGGAGTTGAAGGAAGCAGCTTGTAGGGTGTTGAAGGATGATGGGACTTCGACAAAAGCACTTAGTCTTGTGGCCTTAAAGTGGAAAGCCCACAAAAAAGAGTTAGAGCAAAATGGCAACCACTAAATATTTGATGTTCTAATATGATTTGTATAATCAACGGTGGGATTTGTGCAAATGTGTTTCTGTATGTATATGTATGTTCTACTTTTCTTTGCTTCGTTTGTCTCAACTTTTATTTGTATATGTTTTTGGCTTTTGATTAATTCGTAGAAGATGTTGCAATTAAGATCAGCTTAGAAGAAGATGTTGCATATATAGTTAAATATTGTTCAAGAGAATCATCAATTGTCTATCGTCAATAGTTAAATATATATATGGCTTATAAAAATAACAGTTTGTTCAAGTTCTAAACATTTGTTGCAATCTCAAGAGTTACATATATAGATCATCAGTGAGACACATAGATTTCAACAATATGTTTGTTTGGTAATGAGATACGTTATGGGTTTTTATTGAAGATCGTCCGTTTCGTGGTTATGGATCAGAGATTAAGGAAAAACTAAAAGTCTAAAACGTGGATGACCAAGAAAATAAGTGTGTGTGTGTGGAGTAGGTGAAATAGCGTTAACGACAAATATACAGAAAACATGTGTGGGACCTGAAGACAGCATGTCATTTTATGACTTGTAAAACGACTTCCACTTTTGTTTTGTTTTGAAGTAGGTTATTTGCCACTTTCATGTGTCAAGTGTTTAAGGCTTTAAGCAGAAATTAATGAAATATCCACGTACAACATCTACGACTTAGCTTCTAGAAATTACTAGGATGGCAAAAAAATAAATTTAGGCTTGGAAGGCCCAAATATTCGTAGCCCACACAATAAATGGTTCTTGAGAGTTAAATGGTTTGGGATTTAAGAAAGTTTTCTTCTTATAACAGAGTTGGTAAATTTAAAATACAACGGAATATAATCGAAACAATCAGTGAAACTATAGAGATATATTGATCACTTTTCAATTTTTCATGACCCAAAACCTCTCAATTTCTCCAGCGGTTCTTCCTGGGATCCTCCCAGCTATCAGTTCCCACCTTTCATCAAATAATAACACACAAAATTCAGCTTTTACTATGGTGTTACAATTAAATTATTTTCCTACGAAATAGTATTCATTATTAGTTAAAAGATCAAACCTGTCACCGACAAGCTTATGCATTCGAGAGACCAAATCTTCTTCTTCTTGACTCATGTTCACAACTTCCCACTCAAGACTACTCACTTCTGTTCCTTGTCATCACCAAAATTCAGATTTCTCATTATATATAGATAAGTATAAAAAAACATGGAAAAATGAGAAAACGAAGGTGTTTAAGTTTTCAGCTTACCTTCAGAAGAAGAAGTAACGATGGAGTTGGTCTTGGGTTGCTTAGTCCTGCGATGGTTATCCATGTCAAACGGCACCGTATTACAAAGAAGAAGAAGAAAGAAACTAAGAGAGTACTCTGAGAGAGTGGTCGTATTTTGAAGGTTGCACACGAACCATCATTTCTATTTATAGCAACTAACCAAATCAAGTAACCAACGGTCCAACGGGTTTGGTCGGTTTCTATGTTAAAGGATTTTAATTTACTAAATTGGTTTTGTTCTCATTAATTATATTAATTATTGTTAGCTATCTTTGCAAGTTGCAAGTTTGCAACCAATAAAAACCACAAGTACCCGTGACTTCATTTACTCCGTTGTGATGGCTTGGACTGGAACATAAGTTGTATAAATATTGATACATGCCGTTAATTAAGATCATTAATAATCAACAACAATTGTTTTCAAAGCTTTTCTGATTGCTATTCCAGTTCATTCAATCAGAAATTATACTCCCTTTGTTCATAATAGATTGAAATTTTGGATATATTAAGACAAAATCATTTTTAATTATTTTAACATTACTTTTTGTATCAAACATTTTTCAATGCCTAAGAAAAACTTACAAAACTATTGTCCTCGTGTACGTTTGTAAAACACAATAATATTTTCAACCATTCATGTTTTCTCGGCGAGTTTGTTTCACTAAACTGATTGTTTTCATCATTTAGCTTAATTGCTAATAACACATAACTTTCTATAAATTGGATTAATACCATGAAAAGAATAGAATCTACATTATTTAAATTAAAACAATGATCCCCCAATCATGTCTCTTTAATATTTAAGATATACTATAACGTGTCCATCACAAAAGTAAATGAGTGTCACTACGAAAGATGAAAATGGGTTGGATACTTGCATCCTCAATCATGCAAATTTGGTCCTAAATTGGCTTAAAGCCAAAAAAAACAAAAAACAAAGTGGTCCTCGCAGTAAGCAACGTGTCGTGTGTTCGTTACAACTGCTTTATTGGTTCGGGTTATTCAACACTATTACCTGCAATAAAATCTAGTAACAACTTTTTTCATAGTATATCGATCGTTAGATCATCTATATATACATAAGAGGACCTATAAATAAACTTACAAGTCCACGAAGGGAATATCCCCAAGGCAAGACTATATTTAATTGCCATCCCTAGCAAACTTTCAACTTAACCTTTTTCAGTGCTAACAATATATTCTCAGTAAATTCCGAATTTAAGTTTGGAATGAGGAAGAGAAACGTATATTCTCAGACTAACACCTGATTTAATTAATGTGGTCTTGTTCTTTACTAAGTTAATATTATGAGTGACACATTAACACTAACCGATTTTATTAATGGGGTTTGTCAATTGTCATTTGGTTCAGTAAGAAGAAGGAGAAATATGTTTTTGTCGAAGCGTCCTCAAGCTTATCATTTGATGCAATGCGTGGTAGAGCAACATATATGTTTGCGATTAAAATGGTAATCTAGAGCAACATGTTTCATTACTTAATGAAAAACGGAGTCAACACATAAAAATATATCATCATACATTGTCACAATATATACGTTTAGTGGCTTGCCAATGACCATATTTTAGAGGATGCATAAACTTTGATAGATAATTTGTTGCATGCAAAAGCTATCTATAGCCATGTAATACTTGTAACCATCGGATAAAGAAGTGTTATATGCGAGTTGCAAACCATCCATGGTCATCATTATATTGGCCTGAAGAACATCTTTAACAAAAGATAAAATGAGTGGATTGAACCACATATGGAGATTGATGAAGATTTCATTCTAAAAACATTTCAAAGCCAAGAACTAATGGGCATCCACTTTTTACATCAATGCAACACTTTTTAGATGAGATGAAGATTTCATTCTAAACATTTAGTTAAACGTCTAGTTTAGGCATCCACTTTGTTCATCAATGCAACACTTTATAGATGCCGATTAACGCATAGCACTTAATAAAGGAAACATGGATTATTCTACACATTGGTTTATGCTAAGTATATGTCACACTTTTCATTACCCCATTTAACCTTTTTGTTATGTATAGGGAATCCAGAATAAGAGAAAGAAAGAGATCTATCCCACAAGATCCAGTAATCACAAGATATTTGGAAATTTCCCCACAACTTTTATTTCGTCCAATACACCCCTCACACAGCTTCTGATCCCCTTTAACGCGATGACAGACTCTTGTTTGAACTCAATGGTGGTATAAAGGGAGAAAAACAAAACAAAGTCCACTTATCTCAGATTCGACACAAAGTAGCATCTAAGTTCGGGAGAAAAAACGAGAGAAAAAAGAACAAGTTACAATATTCGACCACTTTTGTTCTTCTGTTTGCAGGAGGACAAAACCAGACTAAGTAACGAGAGAGAGACTGTTCTTAGCTGTTTTCAGGGCTGCGATGGCATCGGAGAAGATGGAGGCTTCAAGTCAGGGTACTGTAAAAGAGTTAAGAAAGACATCATATTAATAAACGATAACAGAAACCCATGTACGAACTCGTAAATCATAAAGATACTTCTTCAAGGATCAACGGAGGTCCAAATTATAATTATAAACAGCTTAAAGGTTTCTTTATTTCCCACCAAAAGAGCCTCTTTATGAGAAAGTAGAAACATTACCGATGCATATGGAGAGAGAGGTCTTGAATGAGGTTTTGGTTTGGCTTCTGTTTCGGTTGGTTCTGTGATTACTTGTGCAGCGACTGCAGCTTCAATCGCTGGCACTGGCACTGGCTCTGGCACTGGCTCTGGCTCAGGTACTGGTTTATCTACAGTGGTTGTTGTAGCTGCAACTGTTTCTGGCTCAGGTACTGGTTTATCGACTGTGGTGGTTGTAGCTGTAGCTGATTCTGCTTCTGCTGTTACTGTTGCTGGTGCTGGGAGAGCTTTGTTGCTTGTTGATTGAGGAAGAAGAGCCTTTCCTATTTCCTGTTATTCCACGTAGAGTTATTTCTATAAAGGGTTTTATTACTAATGGAGATATGTATCTAAATTAGTTACCTTTAACTCATCAACAAGTTCTTTAGGGGCAACCTTTGTGTTCAAGAACTCATCCACCTGTTTTAGAGTTTGCTTTCGGTCCTGTAGAGAGTATAGAAAAGTAACCATCAAAACATCACCAATTGCGATAAATACATTCAAACTGAATCTTGATGAATGAAAAGATGGGAAGAACTTGCCTCAGCAAATAGAAGTTTCTTGCCTGCAAGTTGAACAAGTGCAGCTGAACCTAGTAGTTGGAGTATGGTTTCAATCTGTAGGGATGATGATAGATATAAGATTAATACCGGAATTTTCTGGAGACAATAAGAGGGATAATACCGAAAGACTGACCTCTGTAAATGCAAAAACACTTAATCCAGCAGCAGCAGCTACTCCAAGAGCGACAGATACACCATCAGAACTCTCCTGTACATTTATGTTAAATCATTGTTCGATGTTTGTTACAGAAACTTAAATTAAATGAATGTAAAATTGGATACTCACACCAAATACACCGCTGATGCTATCCGTCAAACTGCTTAAATCAAGGCTGAGAGTCTTCTTTGGCTCTATCCAAGGCAAGCTGCTATTCTGCAAACCAGATATATAATGACAAATGTAAATAAGTCGAATCGAAAGGATTTGTTGAAGAAGGACACATTGTGGGATAAGAGGAAAGGGAACACACACCAACCAGCCTCTAGGTCCCTCTGCACCATCTTTAATCGCATAAGCAGATTTGAATCCATTAAGAGCCACCAATTCAGCAACAAGCTCAGAGTTTCCATCAAACCTGGCTTTCCATTCAAAGAGTTAGACTGTATTAACAACAATGTGTGCAATCTAAAATGCTTTTCAATTTCTCTCCCATTGCAATATTCTATCAGATGTACAATAACACTTATGATTATCACTACTCAAGTTTGAATATTCTTCCACAAAGCAAACAATCACAGGTTCATAGATAATGAAGGAATGCTGAGACTATAATTATTCAGTGATCAGACAATATAAGCTACTCAATGTAACTATAAGCCTCAATATTATAACTTTCAATATATTTTGTAAGATTCCAAGAGCCTTACTTGTCCAGAATGTATAATGTGGTGTTCTCAGGATCTTTAAACTTCAAAGAAAGCTTCTTCAGGAAACCAGGCTTGTCTTCACCGTTATAAACAGTAGAAACCGCTTTTTTACCCAAACCCTTAATATTAGGACTGCCCACTTGTCTGAAATCAGCAGTAGCTCTTATGTCAAGCAACTGAGCATTATCATCAGTACCCAACTTGGTATAAGCATTCTTAGCAGACTCAACTCCCCATGATTTGGGCTTCTTGTTCAGAACCTGAGACAGAACAAATGGAACAGCCAATGCAGCAACTCCACCGGCAATAACCAAAGGATTGTCTGTGACAAAATTGGATATCCCTTCAATCAGACCATCCGAATCAAAAGATGAAGAAGTGGTCATAGATTGTTGCAGAGCTTCCTCGTACGTCAGGGATTTAGCAGGAGCTGTTGCACTGCTTAGAACAGAAGTTAGAAGAGCCAATCCACCATTGAATCTCTTCAAGAAGCTTTCTTGGGAGATTGGTCTCTGTGATTTTGGTGGAAAGAGGTTAGGGAGCGAGAAAGGCTTTCGTGGTTCTGATCTTTTCTCGGATAACACCGACATAGGGCTAAAAGTTGCGGTTTTCAGAGCTTCCATGACTCTCTCTCTCTCAGATTCTCCTTCTACACCAAGAATTGTCCACTCCGTATCATCAAACTTTTCCCAACGATTAAAGATGATGAAGAAGAAGTGGAAGAAAAGTGTCAAGGACAAGAGCATTGAGCCGTTTCTAGAGAGCTGACGTGGACTGTGTAATCAATCCTAGCCACCGCTTGCTTGACACGTGGAATATTCGGATGAGATACCTCTTGATCATGTTTTGGTGTAGAGGACTAAAGCATAGTGACTTACTTAGTCCGAAATTGCATGTCAAATGTGTGGCCAGAGAATATTGAAGATGCTTCAAGAGAAGCCTCTGCATATTTACCAAAATGTCCTTTATCTAGAACACAAAGAACAGAGACTAGACTAGATACAAAAGGTTCCTCAGCATTTGATTTAAGTGAACAAAGAGGATCAAGTATAACATTAAGAAAACATAACATGATGCAATGTATGGAACTTACAATAGATCAAAGAAATAATCTAAACCTTGTCCGATTTCCCAGATTGAAATGCCGATTCCCCAGAGACGAGCATTCTCAAGCCGTAGAAGGATTGACATCAATGTAGGATAGAAAACAGCATGCTTGATGTTCTTATCATCTCTATACATGAAAAGATGTTCGCCGCTCTCTTTATCCCAACGGAAAGTTGGCTTGTGTTTCTGGAGTAATGCGAGGTAATCCCTTCCGGTGATTGCTCCTCCACCTCCTGAATCTTGCGCAAAAGAAAACAGTTTATGTCAGTTGGTTTTGAAAGAAAGGCGGGAAGAGAACAAGTTGCTTATATAAGCTTGGATGCTTTATATACCTCCAGAGATTACAAAATCGTTGCCGTAAAAGTTGATACCAAGAAGAACCTTCCTGGCTATGTTTGAGTCTATGTTGTTGGATGACCCAAGCAGGAGCTTGAGAGTTAAATCTATCCACTTGACAGGAGCATTGGGGCCAGGGTTCTGGGGATTTGAGAAATCATAGGTCATAAGAGAGAACCCATCAACCGAATCTTTCAAGAATTGAAGATCTTCTGGCCCAAAATCGTACATTTGGAGCTTCTCTGAACGAGGCGGACCAACGACATACATGAACTGCATATGTTGCTGGTTGTTTCTTGGTGAGCTCGTTGAGTGAAGAGCGTCTCCAAGTTGTTTTACGAATTTCAGTGCCTAGAAGATTTATAAAAAAGCTTGCTGACATGATGCATTATGTGGAAAAAAAATCGCAGCGGCCTGGAAGAGATTACAGGGCATACCATTTTCCGCAAATCAGGGTCATGCAAAACGCCATAAGCTGCCCACCTTGACCAAGACTCTAACACGATACCATTGTATTCCATTTCCCTAGAGTTCAAGGCAAACATGATGACAAGGTAAGTGTTAAAATTCACAAGCTCTAATGTAAAGAAATTCATCCTTTTCAGAGCATGAAATATACAGGAATTGTAGAGCTTTGGGAGACCCTTACTTGCACTCTGTGACAATAAGACTGATAGCTTTCTCTCTTAGTTTTTTTTTGTTAAGCATCTCCCCAGGAATTGCTTCTAGAACAACTCTTGGTAATATCTACATAAAAGGGGAAAAAAGTCCAGACAATCAAAGAAGGAAAAACAAGTTAAACATCAGCATTTTCCGGGTACCGATCTCTGGCCAATTCAGAGAAGGAAGAAAAATAGGTGTGCTGGTTAAACTACCAGTGCATTGCCTCTTGACCGAAGCTCTTGAATCCATCCCTTATCAGCATTATGTCTCCCTTCCAAAACCAATCCAGACCCTTGGCTACCAGAAACAGAAACCAAAAATGTCACTACTATTTTGTGGAAACCATGAGATAATTGCAGGAACTTAGAACTCATTAACAAATGTATACAATATACCTCTTCAGGTCGTACCATACCGGCGATAAATGTGTAAACTTTGAGTTGAATATCTTTGCCATATCATAGCCTTTAGAGTTCCTACACAGCATTTTTAGCATATGAATCCAATCCCTACTGCCCTCAGTGACAACAATTTGTATATTTTCAATATCTCAAATCTAAAAATGTTCCAAAGAAACCAACCATGGAGTAATGTAAGCTAACACTGGATAATCATAGTGCCTAGTTGAATTCTCTGAAGCCTTGGAATGTTCCTGAAACAAATTCAAACCAAATTTAATGAAAATTCATCCTAAAGTTTTCAGCTTTTCTTCTTTGAATTGCAACATTGACCCAAAACTATGGAACTCACAGTGAGGATTTCTTGGAAATTAATATCAGTTTTAACGATTCCCTTTTGACGTATTGATGATTCCGTTTGGATGACTCGATCAGCGAATTTGACTTTGTACACAGCAATCGAAACGGCGGGAATCACAATGAAGAAGATTACGAAAATGGTGATGAGTCTCCGATCTGAATCTTGTTGTACGACTTGACACAGTGACTCGTATCCGTCGTTCCGCCGTTTCAAACTCTCCGCCGCCGATGAACGTCGCCTCCTCGCCATCGAGTTTCTCACCAGTGAAACAGAGAACGAAACAACATCGTTAGAACTAGGAGATTTTTGGAATGATGTTAATTCCATATTTACCCCTGCTTCTGGTCAAATATTACGTTAAAGACCAATAAGAGGATATCAGAGAGATGGACACATCATTCTGGAAAAAAGAAGAGGGTTTTATGACTTTTATCGTTAAACCCCAATCCAAATCTTCGCGACCAGAAACAGATTCTTCTGCAGAACCTCTTACTAGATTGAACCGAAGGGATAAGGTAAGATTTTTTTATTTCCTGGAATCAATTTTTCGTCGGAGAATACTTATTAGGAGTTATCAATTTACAGGCTTGGAGTCTCAGAAATGGAGCCCAAGCTTCTGCTTTCTGCACATAAACCTTTGTTTGTCTCTTGTAACTCTCCATTCAATGAAAAAACCAAGCTTTCGGTCAAATCCGGTTTGCCCATGTCCACAATTCGAGCTGCGAGGTCTCAGTTTATGGGGGAAGGTTTGATTTTGGGGAACAAGTATGGGTTTTGGAGTACTTCTAGGAAAACTCGTGTTGTTGTTGAGCCTGTGAGAGCTGCTGTGAAGAGAAGGAAAGAGCTTACTTTCGATAGCGTTGTTCAAAGGGATAAGAAACTTAAGTTAGTGTTGAACATTAGGAAGATTCTTGTGAGTCAACCTGATAGGATGATGTCTCTTAGGGGTTTGGGTAAGTACAGGAGAGATTTGGGTTTGAAGAAACGTCGTCGGTTTATAGCTCTGCTTAGGAAATATCCTGGTGTGTTTGAGATAGTTGAAGAAGGAGCTTATTCTTTGAGATTTAAGATGACATCAGAGGCTGAAAGGTTGTACCTTGACGAAATGAGGATTAGGAATGAGCTTGAAGATGTACTGGTTGTTAAGCTGAGGAAACTGGTGATGATGTCTATTGATAAGCGGATATTGTTGGAGAAGATTTCCCATTTGAAGACTGATTTAGGGCTTCCGTTAGAGTTCCGCGACACGATTTGTCAGCGTTACCCGCAATATTTCCGTGTGGTTCCTACGCCTAGAGGTCCGGCTTTAGAGTTGACTCACTGGGATCCTGAGCTTGCAGTGTCAGCTGCTGAGTTATCTGAGGATGATAATAGGACTAGAGAGTCAGAAGAAAGGAATTTGATTATTGATAGACCACCTAAGTTCAACAGGGTTAAGCTTCCAAGGGGTCTCAATCTTTCAAAGAGTGAGACGAGGAAGATATCTCAGTTCCGTGACATGCAGTATATATCTCCTTACAAGGATTTCTCCCACTTGAGGTCGGGAACACTCGAGAAAGAAAAGCATGCTTGTGGGGTTATTCATGAGCTTTTGAGCTTAACGACTGAGAAAAGAACGCTGGTGGATCACTTGACTCATTTCCGTGAGGAATTCAGATTCTCACAACAACTGAGGGGAATGCTTATTAGGCACCCTGATCTCTTCTACGTGTCTTTGAAAGGTGAAAGAGACTCGGTGTTCTTAAGAGAAGCTTACAGGAACTCTGAATTGATAGATAAAGATCCTTTAACTCTTGTGAAAGAGAAGATGCGTGCACTTGTTTCTGTACCAAGGTTCCCAAGGAGAGGAGGACCCAGGAAAGACGAAGAAGGAAGAGAGGTAGAGATCGATGGAAGCGATGCAGATGGTGAGGAGGAAGAAGAAGAAAGTGATGCTGAAGAATGGTCTGATGTTGATGGTTACTTGGAAGGTGAAGATGGTGGCAATGATGATGATGGCGATTGGACAGATGACGAAGGAGAGGAAGATGTGCCTCCTAACTTTGATGATGATGATGAAGACGAAGAAGAAGATAGCGTGAAGATTGGATTAAGTCCTTCAAGTAGAAAATCAAGTAGTCCTAGAAAGAAAGAAGAGAAAGTACTTACTCCTGTGTTCCCTGATGGTACTCCAAGGGAAAAATGGTAAACTATCACAGATTAGTTTCATGAAAAAATGTTTACTTGTCTTGTATCATTCTTGAAGATGAACACTAATAGCTCAAGCTTATGTAAGTTGCTGCTTTTGTTGTAAGAACACTTGAGAATGATGTTGAATCTTTCTCAACTTTTTGTAGTGTTTAGATGAGTAATTTGCTATCTTCTGCTAGTGAATCTTCTTCAAACATATAAAACGCTGCGTTTCTGAGATCGTAGTGAAAATACCAATAAAACGGATAGTGTCCTCTTATCCGGAAACTGTGAAGTGAATAAAATGGAGAACTTCTCTTCAACTTACCGCCATTGTTACAGCTCCTTGTTTCTTCATCACTCGCAGCGAAGATATCTAGGTAACCATTCATTTTCTTGTTCTTCTCTGGAAATCAAACATGAGTCGTTTGAATCTATACCATTCTCAATATCTCTGGAACCGTCGTCTCCAAGTTGGGATTTTTATCCGTTGAAGAAGCTAAATGGATGCAAAAATCTGGTTTCTGTTAAAGCTACTCATGCTCGGATGATGAAGTTATTCGATCGATTCGAATTGGAGTTCATCGCTAAGAGCTTGATCACTCGTTACCTTGAATTTCAAGAATTTGGATATGCTAGTACTGTGTTCTTCATGGGGTTCCCTCGGAATCAAGTTTCATGGAGGGATTTTTTGGAAAAGGCTGAGAATTTCGGAGTAGAAAAGTATAGGGTCTTAGAGGAATTTGTTCAGCTACAGAACAAAGGAGTAAATTTTGATGAAGTAGTTCTCGCTATGGTTTTGAGAATTTGTGCTGTTCTAATGTATCGGTTTCTGGGTTTAACTATCCATGGTGGTTTGATCAAGAGAGGGCTTGATAATTCAGACACACGAGTGGTTTCTGCGTCGATGGGTTTTTATGGAAGATGTGTGAGTTTGGGTTTTGCTAACAAGTTATTCGATGAAATGCCTAAAAGAGATGATCTTGCATGGAACGAGATCGTAATGGTAAACTTGCGGAGTGGGAATTGGGAAAAGGCTGTGGAACTTTTCAGAGAGATGCAGTTTTCTGGTGCTAAAGCTTATGATAGCACAATGGTTAAGCTTTTGCAAGTTTGTAGCAATAAGGAAGGTTTTGCAGAAGGGAGACAGATTCATGGGTATGTTCTGAGACTCGGGCTTGAATCAAATGTGTCTATGTGTAACTCTTTGATTGTCATGTATTCGAGGAATGGCAAGCTTGAATTATCCAGGAAAGTTTTTAACTCGATGAAAGACCGGAATTTGTCTTCGTGGAACTCGATTTTATCGAGTTATACGAAACTTGGTTATGTAGATGATGCTATCGGTCTCCTGGACGAGATGGAGATATGTGGTCTGAAGCCAGATATAGTGACATGGAACTCTCTTTTGTCAGGTTATGCTTCTAAAGGCTTATCCAAAGATGCCATTGCTGTATTGAAGAGAATGCAAATTGCTGGTCTGAAGCCAAGCACGAGCTCAATTAGTAGTCTTCTTCAAGCTGTAGCTGAACCGGGGCATCTTAAACTTGGGAAAGCGATCCACGGATACATATTAAGAAATCAGCTTTGGTACGATGTGTATGTAGAAACCACCTTGATCGACATGTATATTAAAACTGGCTACTTGCCTTACGCCCGGATGGTTTTTGATATGATGGATGCGAAGAACATTGTTGCTTGGAATTCACTCGTCTCGGGACTTTCGTACGCTTGTCTTCTAAAGGATGCTGAAGCTTTGATGATTAGAATGGAGAAGGAAGGGATCAAACCTGATGCTATTACATGGAACAGTCTTGCTTCTGGGTATGCGACTTTGGGGAAACCTGAGAAGGCATTAGATGTGATAGGGAAGATGAAGGAGAAAGGTGTGGCCCCTAACGTGGTTTCATGGACAGCCATTTTTTCAGGATGTTCCAAAAATGGAAACTTCAGGAATGCTCTCAAAGTTTTCATTAAAATGCAGGAAGAAGGTGTTGGTCCGAACGCAGCAACTATGTCCACCTTGCTTAAGATATTAGGTTGCTTAAGTCTACTACACAGTGGCAAAGAGGTTCACGGTTTCTGTTTGAGGAAAAATTTGATCTGCGATGCATATGTTGCAACTGCACTAGTAGATATGTATGGAAAATCAGGGGATCTGCAAAGTGCGATTGAGATTTTCTGGGGCATTAAGAACAAATCGCTAGCTTCTTGGAACTGTATGCTCATGGGTTATGCCATGTTTGGGCGAGGCGAAGAAGGGATCGCGGCTTTCAGTGTGATGCTTGAAGCGGGCATGGAACCAGATGCTATAACGTTTACCTCTGTCTTGTCTGTCTGTAAGAACTCAGGTCTTGTCCAAGAAGGGTGGAAATACTTTGATCTTATGAGGTCTCGTTATGGTATAATCCCGACCATCGAACACTGCTCTTGCATGGTAGATCTGCTCGGGAGATCGGGTTATCTTGATGAAGCCTGGGACTTCATTCAAACAATGTCATTAAAACCCGATGCAACTATTTGGGGTGCTTTTCTTTCATCTTGTAAGATTCATAGAGACCTAGAACTCGCGGAAATCGCTTGGAAGAGGCTTCAAGTACTAGAACCACACAATTCAGCTAACTACATGATGATGATAAACTTGTACAGTAATTTGAACAGATGGGAAGATGTTGAACGTATACGGAACTTAATGAGGAATAACAGGGTGAGAGTCCAGGATCTGTGGAGCTGGATTCAGATAGATCAAACGGTTCACATCTTCTATGCGGAGGGAAAAACACATCCTGATGAAGGAGATATATACTTTGAGCTGTACAAATTAGTCTCTGAGATGAAGAAATCAGGTTATGTGCCAGACACAAGCTGTATACACCAAGACATAAGTGATTCAGAGAAAGAGAAGCTGCTTATGGGACATACAGAGAAGTTAGCAATGACGTATGGCCTTATCAAGAAGAAAGGCTTAGCTCCTATAAGAGTGGTCAAAAACACGAATATATGTTCTGATAGCCACACCGTAGCCAAATACATGTCGGTTTTGAGAAACCGTGAGATTGTTTTACAAGAAGGGGCAAGGGTTCATCATTTCAGAGACGGAAAATGTTCCTGCAACGACTCTTGGTGATAATATAGATACTACCTAGCTCTGTTTTTTCTAACAATGGTGCGTAAATACAGACACTGTCCAACAAACACCAGAAAACAAATTACATCAAAACTTTGACTGCATGCTCGAAAATGGCCCATGGAGCTGATCTGAGTAAAGCAGCAGAGAAGCATGATCACACGTGCTTCTATGAATCTAAATTTCCTTCACTGAGTTTGTTCGTGGGACTAATCTAGCCAAATCTTCAAAGGTTGGTTTCTGTATGATTCTTCTCTCTGTATCCATTGGAAGCGTTACAGAAAGTTGCGATGGAATTGGTAATGTCTTGAGCAGCCAATCTTTCAGAGACACAAGCCAAGGATTTGAGGTTACACTTTATGAGTGATTCCACGAAGTAACATGTATCATCTTTGGTGTTGCCTTGAGGAACATCCACAACAAAAGACTCCATCACCATAGTTCCTGACCTTCCATCAATCATCTCCGGATGCACAGTCAAGATCGAAGAGTAATTCTGCAGAAAACAATAACCATTATAGCAACCGCTAATGTTTCTGAATACTATGAGATTTGGATTTAGTCACCTTAAGTCTATGATCACCACCAATGATGTTGATACCGAGGATGTGTTCTTCATCATCAAGCTGTTCCAATCTCTCTGTACTGGTGGTTGCTGGAAGACCAGATTTGACATTTACTTCTCTGAGACAACCGATCTCAGGATCACCATTTACAGTGCATCTGCTTATAAATGGTTTGTATTTCTGCGGCTGATCAAATCTCCGCACCAGTGACCAAACCTGAATCATATATGTATATTCACTATCCTTAGCTTTAAGACTAAGAGAGACCAACAAGTAAACTAAAAAAAAAACGAGAATTTGCAAACAAAAATAGAAAGATCGGGAACCCTAAATCCGGCGAAATTTCATTTTCCCGGTGAATCAGACAGAATTAACTTCAACAAAGTACATAAAGAAAACAGAGAAAGAAAAACAGAGGATGAGAGAATAGAAGAGCGTACAAGATGAACAGGAGCTTGAATGTATTTGACGAGAACAGAGGTACACTGGTTCTCTCTGCAGTGGTGAAGATGACGCAACCTTAAGGACTGTGCCGTCACTAGAGCTCCGTACATCTCTGTATCTGTATCGTCTCCTCCGATCATCTCCATCTCCGACCAACCAGATATCTCTTATCTTCTTTCTCTTCTTTCCTTTTGAGGAATCTTGTTGGAAGTGGATATAATAGAAGCAAACAAAGTAAAGCTTCGATTTTTATTTATGTTTGGTTGGTTAGGCTAAGAAAATCAACGAAGACACCGACATATATTAATCCACCAACGGATTTACGATGAACCGACAAATCTTTAAGATAGATTACGTGTCTTAGTTTAACTGGTTTGTCGTCTACCTTTTTGGATTAGCTGTTGACTTTAAGCACGTGTGTATATCTCTCTTCTCCTGCCAAGTAAGCTTCCCAATTTTTACGACACCTATCTATCTCCGAAGTATGATCTCATCTTCTCTAAAAAGTAGATAGATAAAAGAATCTTGTGAGAATCTATCTTATTAGATAAAGATTGTAGCTGATGTCAGCATGAGATCACAATAAAACTCTGTTTTGACCCGATTTACACGTTCCAATTCACCGACTTCATTACCACAAAGGCTTTGGACATATTAGCTTTAGCTGTTTCCATCGTCTCCTCAGCTTCTTTCACCATATCTGCCGCCATTGTCGCCGTTTCTCCCGCCTTTGTGGCCATAGCCGCCACTTTTTCCACCATTGTTTCAATCTCCTCCACCATTTTTACAACCTTTTGCGCTACGCCCTTGGCGTCATCCGCCATTGTCGATGCCTTTTCTAACATTGCTGTCACTTCCTTTACCATGGCTACAAAGAGACATCACCGAGCGAGTTTTGTAAGAGTAGGTTTTTGGTGTCAAAACAGAGAGTTTTGCGTTTTTAACAAACCTCTGGCTTTCTCACGTTCTTCCTCTATTCTTTCCTTGATCTCCACGGCTGTGTCGAAAAGCCCTAGAGTTGGCTCGTTACACACAAAACAAGTATCGTTCTCAGTGTGATGCTGCATTATGAAAAAAAATAACAAGGAAAATCTGTTTTGAGTGTGTTTTCAGAAATTACGAAACTTGTTGTAAGGAAAAGATTACCTTTAGAGCACACTTGTCGCAGAAGTAATGGTTGCAGTTGGTGACAACAGGATCCAAGAATGGGTTTTGGCAAATGGAACAGGCTAAGGGCAATGCATCATCATCCTCTTCCCCTGTTAGCACAAAGTCAGTTTCAAGCTTCCTCGCTGTTTCTTTTTTTATCTTCTTCTCTAGTTTCTCTAATCTGGAGCTTTCGTTATTCGAATCTTCATCTTCTACTGCATCAAGATCTCTTTTCTTTAAGTTTTTAGTCATTTCACCTTCTTGAGTCTCTGTTTCTTGCTCAGCAAGTTGAGATTCTTCCTCCGACGTTTTAGCTTCATCAGAATCTGACATTCTATATCAAATTAACAAGTCAGGATTTATTCTCTGAATGAAACATATACGGATTCTAATTTCGATTAGATGTTATGACAAATCATACACTCTAGAGATCTGATTACCAAATTTAGTTCGAAAAGAGAAATAAGAAACATGATTTCAACTAATTTTAACCAATACGTAACCTAATGAAAACCCTAGTTATTAGATGATTCTAGGGAATGTAGAATCAACCCTTTTACTGAAAATGGCGGCAAAGTTTCTGACTTCGAAAGAAAGAACGGAGAGAAGAAGATTTGAAAATAACCAACCTCGCAGTAAGAGTAAAGCAGTGATGATCAGAAAACATCGCCGGAGATAATAACATCGGCGGTGACGACGCCTTCACGGTGAGAAGAATATGAAGAAGAAAGAAGTTGCAAAAAGATTTGGGGACACTGAACAGTTTAGTTAGGCCGGTGGGTTCGATTCGAATATCGAATTGGGCTTTTAATTAAGGGTAGGCCCATCAAATGTTTTTTTGACTCTTAAGTTAAGGCCATTAATGGCGATGTCTCTGTATGTTAGGAAGTAGTTTTCTTTCAACTTAGTAAACTCTCTGTAGACATTTACGCGTAATCAGTGATGTAGCGAGTCAAGTCCCAAGTCTTTCATTTACAACAATCTTTAGTTTATTTGGCATCCGGATTAGAATATGATCGGTTCATTCAATTGGTTAAAGAAGGTACTATACCGAACTACACTATGTTCACATATATGTACACATTAAGCAAACCAGATGTTACAGGATATAGATACATGGGTCCAGTCCGGTTTCAAAGCCTGTGAACAGGCTGGGCAACAGGGTGCTCTGGGACACCTAACTCGACTAATCCGATTCCACCATGAATTGTCCTTAAATGGGCATAACAAGGTTCTGCCTGAGTGAAGACGTCTAAGCAGGTCCAACAAATGTGCTTTCCACACCGGCACTGCAGATGGTTACACCCATCAGTCTTCTCTATCGTCGACTTGCAAATCGGACACTCCTTTACGTCCTTCCCTTTTGCCCAGTCCTTAAGCGACAAGTCCGGATTCTCCTTGAACTTTTTGTACCTTTCACAAGTGATTAACGGGTGATACTCGAGGTGACACCTTGTGCATGTTTCTGAGTGACATGCTCCACAGATGAATGGCTCACCGGATTCTTGAGGTCCAGCTACACGGTAGATGGAAGGGCAATCAGGTGTGGAGCAAAACCTCAACTTTCCATCACTGGATGTTACAAAAGCGGACAAGGATGCACTGATGAGTTCATCGAGCTTCTCTTGTGATAAGAGGGCTCTCATATCAGCGACTACTATTGGAGCTCCACAGTCTATGTGAGAACAAAGTATTGGGAATGCGTCAAAGTTTCTCATCGATGCCTCAAATTGCTCCAACAAACAAGCTTTGCAGAAGAGGTGTGAACATCCTTCAAGAGAGTAGCCATCATCAACTTCAGACAAGCAAATGGGGCATTCAACTTCAATCTCATCTGGTTTTTCACCCAGTGCACTCTTTTCTCGTGCAAGTTCATTGACCATCTTTTGTACTTCCTGCCTCATTTCTTTGCTCCCATGAACCTGAATAACATGGTACCGGGTATTGAGCTTGAGATCCACACCATGCACCTTTTCTTTGATACCTTGGAGCTCCGGACCAAACCGCTTCACAACTTCCTTCATGAGGTCAGGACGGATCTCAGGACCTCGGAGGTGGATTTCAAGTTGCTTGCTCTCATGATAATCCATAAGTGACTGAACCAGTTCTTGTTCTGCCTTGGCAATTTTCTCACTTGTTCCACAAATGCGTACTGTGAGATTGTGCCTATCTAATAGAATGTAAGTTTCTGTCTCCTGTTGGATCTTCCGCATCAGATTAATACCATCTCTGGACATAAGATGCTGCACGACTCTAGGTGTGAAGCCTGGATGGTTTATGGGTTTTCCTCTTAAGAGTTCTTCAAGCTCTCTCCGCATCTCCGCAACGGGTCTTGTTGCATAAGCAGTAATTTTAACACGATAAGCCCCGTTATGAGTTGGTTCCAGACAGCATTCACCCCCTACAAAAATATAAACAAACGTTAATGCACATCAAAATTTGGACAAGTTCACAGGAAAAATAGGACAC
>Ga0041059_1001244_pt1 | contig 20371 bp, 24 predicted proteins | sample AraColnosormetaG_FD_56232 | JGI IMG/M metagenome (GOLD analysis project Ga0041059, IMG submission 56232) | Arabidopsis roots microbial communities from North Carolina, USA - Col MF nosort | ecosystem: Host-associated > Plants > Roots > Unclassified | place: USA: North Carolina | collected... | reverse complement strand
TTTTTTTTTTTTTTTTTGCTTATAGCATATGCAAAATCTTTAACAATATAATATGTAGTTATCCCAATAGCATATTATGGAAGAATGGTTAGATTTTACGAATATTATATTGTTATGTTGATATGTGGAGAGTTGGAATATACTGTATATAGAATTATAATAAAAACTAGACTTAAGTTTACATATGTTAGTTGTTATACATCTGTACTATTATTTGAGCAGTATTTTATGGAGTATCCATACATATCAAATCATAGCTCAAAGTTTAAGCGAGGTCACTACATATTTTAGAAAGATTATGCGTTCTCCTTAATATATATGAGATTAATAAAACAATTTTTTTTGTTAAAGAGAATGAAAAGAAAATATAAATATAAAATAAAGTAAATTAAAATAAGAATATTTTTTCTGATTCTTCATAAATCTCAACAATATTGTTTTATATAACAATTTTTGAGATTTATGCGTATTAAAAATGTAAATTTATTATATATATCCGACAAAAAAAAAAATATATATACCTCTATAATATATCAAGTTGTATAGTTTTATGATTATTGTGCCCCGCACAAGATGCAGATAATCATCTAGTTTGGTATGAGCGTAAACCCAAATGTGTTGGCTCAAATGATAAATATATGATACATATACTTTTGATAGTTAATATTTTATAAAAAAACTATTTTAGTTGCGTAAACAAAGTTAATATATGAGAACCATATTTAACCAAATTCATGTTAGCTTCTTATGCATGTAATTGTTATTAATTAATTGATGAAGCAAACAATGAATTAGTGATATGATTATGGAGAATTATATAATTTTCGTGAATGACGATGTAAGAATTAAAGATAATGATCTATGCATATACATGGTTATATATAAAATTTGAGTTATATTGTTTTTTTTAGTAGGATAAGATGAGAACAATTTGAATTATAATGGTGAGGCAGAGGTTCAATATTTATTTGATTATAAAGAAGCTAACATTTGCAAATACAATAAACAAATAACAAAATCTAACTCTTTGACTATTTAATTGATTAGAAAGAACACTAAAAATTAAAATCATATAATTTAAATGTAGGATTATATATCGGTAAATATATAGTCACAATATTTTATAAACATAAATTATCATGCAGTGTATTCAGGGCTGGTCCGACATGTTTAAATGCCTTACGCAAATAAAAACAAATTATGCCATATAATATTTTTTTTACAAAATAACAAATGATATATAGTAATATATGAAGGTCCTACTAAAATTGTAGAGAGATTTGCAAAAGTTCAATTTTTCTACTACCTTTTGCAATAATACCCTTTCTTTTTGACCATTTTTAAAAATATCCTTTTATTTGAACAAAATGACCAAATTACCTATCATCTAATGAGAACATGTAATTTGAAACTGAAATTTTCCCGCAAAAAAAAGAATGAGAATTTTTTTTCGAATTTATTTTGGCGGAAAAATTATATTTGGAATATTTTAGGTGGGAAAAATCAATAGTTCACTTTGTAAACCTAAAACATTTTCAAAATAGGGATAACATGTTCATTAAAAGTTAAAAGAGGGTATAAATGAAAATGGTCAAGAGGAAGAGGCATAATTAAAACAGGACAGTCTTGAAAGAGCATTCTTATTAATTTCTCAAAATTCTATACAACATATTTTAATTTCATAAAAAGTCTATGAGTAAAAACATTAGTTTTTAAATATAGCTCTATTTTAGATTTTTGCCTGCAAAATCATTGATCAGACTCATGTAATCGAGCTTTTCAACTATAATTTTTTTAATGGATAGCAAAGCCAACACATTTACTTGATTAATTATTTTTTATTTTAAATCAAAATCTAGGCACCATACCTTACAATGTCTTCTATTTGCAAGCAATTTAATGTTTAACTTTTAGAAAACACAATATATCACTAAACTATATCCATTAACAATATATTTAATTAACTTTTTTATTAATTTAAAGGCTTAAATTCCACAAAATATGGTGAAAAGAAAGCTCAACAAAAAATAAATTTATTGTAAAGACCTATAATATTTTTATTAAAATATAAAAGACTTAAAAGAAATTCTAAAATATACTTTTTTTTTTGATGTCCTAAACCATGACTTCACTAAATGAAGTTGATTTGCTGACGGTGCAAAAAAGGAACCATGGCTCTTTAACAACTGGTTTGTTGCTACTCATAGATGGGAGGCTGCTCCTATTTTGACTTTTGTCACTACTATTGATCTTTGGGTGCAGATTCGTGGAGTTCCTCTTCTATATGTGTGTGAAGAGACTACTTTGGAGATAGCTCAAGAATTGGGAGAGATCATCATGATGGATTATCATGATGCTACCTCAACTCAAATAGTCTATATTAGAGTAAGGGTTCGTTTTGGTATCACTCACAAACTCAGATTTTTCCAGAGGATCATCTTTGAATATGGTGAAACTGCAATCATAAGATTCCAGTATGAACGTCTCAAGCGAATATGTAGCATGTGTTTCTGGTTTACTCAGAGACTATTGTCCCTATCGTCAGTGTCCTCACAACATAGCAAGAGAAAGGGCTCTCTTCCGAGATAGTGTTTTCAGATCAAGTTTGAATTCTCAGTCTCATATGACTTAGACTTTGTTTCCAGCTCCCTTGACACCGCCTCCAAGAGTAGCTCCTCCTCCGCTGAATCATGAAGAATTGGCGGCTGCAATTCCATATTTTGCCACAACAAGAGATGCTCATAACATATATGGTGGGAGTCTAGTACTACAAGACAACAAGGGTCATCAAACTCTAACAACACTCCACCACGAGAAGCGGCAAACTTATCTGGTAGTAGCAGAGTCTATGAAGTTGGTCAATCATCAAGAAGGAATGAAGCTGGAGAAGTACGAAGAGCTGTAGGGGATCCACGACTTCAGACTCATCAACAAGGTGCTCCAAGGATGGGAGGAATTCTGAAACCTCCGAAGAAAAGATAATCACTCTAAAAAGAATTATGTCATAACTTTTTGTTTAAAGACTGCAGTGGAACAAGTATCGTAGCTTCAAGGCTTGAATAACAACACATAGTTTCAGTATGGTTTTTGTTTAGGACATACCCTTGGCTTGGTTATGTTTGATGTTTGGTGTTTCAGTTTAAATTTCTACTAAACAATGTTTTTTGTTCTGTTTACCTTAATCTTGTAAGTGGAAAGTCCACTGTTACACTTTTTGTAAGATCACAGTGGTATGAAAAACAACTTTTCAGGAAAAAAGACCATGACTTTACTTAAATTTTAATTGTTTTATAATTTAAAAATTAAATATATTGCTAATTACCATTTACCCACTCCCGTTCAAGTTCTCTTTCTTTTTGACACTTATTTTTTCTACACCAACCAGTTAGCCACCCAGGTTCATAGGCGAAGCATCATGAAATTTGATTTAAACCATTAAACCGGTAATTGCAAAACTTTCCGGTTTAGTTCTTTCTTACAGACCAAAAACAAATCAATTAACCGTAATTGCAAACCAATCCGGTTAAAATCCAAAAACAACACCACCCTCTTCGAAAATCGTTGAGAGTCCTTTTTCACTTCTTCAGATTTCTAGGGTTCGCTCAAACAAACGAAGAGAAACTCAAATTCTGTAATCTATAGATTTTGGAAATTTCCAGATCGGAACCCTAAACGATGCCGCGAAGCAGAGACGAAGACGATGAATTAGACGGTGACTACGAAGCATTAGATTTAGAGGAAGAAGAGGAAGAAGACGAAGAAGAAGAAGAAGAGAGAGGAAGAGGTGGCGGCGGTTCTAGACGGAAGAGAGGAAGATCGAATTTTATCGATGATTATGCTGAGGAAGATTCTCAGGAAGAAGATGATGACGATGAAGATTATGGTAGTAGCCGTGGAGGTAAAGGAGCTGCTAGTAAGAGAAAGAAGCCATCTGCTTCTATTTTCTTAGACCGAGAAGCTCATCAAGTTGATGATGAAGACGAAGAGGAAGAAGATGAAGCAGAAGATGGTAAGTACTCTTGAATTTTCGGAATTCGTTTTTGTTCTTTCCATCGATTCATTTCCATTAGGTTAAGATTCGTGTTGTTTTGTGATTGAGATTGGTTCTCAGAAGTCACCATTGATAAGAATTGGTTACTTAGTCACTGGAAATGTTCACTAGTTGAAGGATTTTTTTATGAAATGCAGATTTTATTGTGGATAATGGAACGGACCTTCCGGATGAGCGTGGTGATAGACGGTACGAACGGAGGTTTCTTCCTCGAGACGAAAATGATGAGGATGTGGAAGATCTCGAGAGAAGAATTCAAGAGCGGTTCTCCTCTAGGCATCATGAAGAATATGATGAAGAAGCTACAGAAGTTGAGCAACAAGCGCTTTTGCCATCAGTCCGTGATCCGAAATTGTGGATGGTGAAATGTGCGGTATGTGTTTTATCTTGGAAGTTAGAAGTCTTACTTCTGTGATACTTGGAACTGATTCGTTATGATTTTCTCATTGCAATGTCAGATTGGCCGTGAAAGGGAGGTTGCTGTTTGTCTTATGCAAAAATTTATAGATCGAGGAGCTGATTTGCAGATTAGATCTGTTGTTGCCCTTGACCATCTTAAGAATTTTATATATGTTGAAGCAGACAAGGAAGCTCATGTGAAAGAGGTATTTGATGGTTACCCTGTTATATGATATAGATTTTTTTTTTTATTTTCTGCCAGTGATAGTGTTCGTTAGTGTTTGTGACTGGTTGTGAAGAAAGTACTTTTGCTGTTTTTTAACTTGTGTTAGGCAATCAAGGGCATGAGGAATATATATGCTAATCAGAAGATCTTACTTGTCCCGATAAGAGAAATGACAGATGTTCTTTCTGTTGAGAGCAAAGCCATTGATCTATCACGGGATACCTGGGTTAGAATGAAAATCGGGACGTATAAAGGTGATCTTGCAAAGGTATGATTCATTTTCATGTGTAGTCATTGATAAAAGTACCCACAGGCTGCTGAAGTGCAACTCCTTTGCAGGTAGTTGATGTTGATAATGTGCGTCAGAGGGTCACAGTCAAGTTAATCCCAAGAATTGATCTGCAGGCACTAGCCAGTAAGCTGGTATGGATTCTGTCCATGCATAAGATAAAGATGGTGCTTTTTATGTTTGGTAAAGATTTCTGATAGAGTAATAGCAAAACTTAGCCTGTTAGAGAAAATTACGAAGACTGTCCTGGCATTCTAAGGTTTTTGAGTGTGTTCTAGTCATTCAAACGATACAATTATTTAGACACACTTTGCTTGACTAATTGCAGGACGGAAGAGAAGTTTCAAAGAAAAAAGCCTTTGTTCCACCTCCACGTTTCATGAACATTGATGAAGCGAGGTACTCCTTTTAGATACTGTACGTTGCACTATAATATTATAAAGCCTGTTATGGAGAAGGGTTTACCACAGTGCTGAATTTTCAAAAATTGTCACATGCCTTTAGGGAACTGCACATACGTGTTGAGCGTCGGCGTGATCACATGACTGGTGATTACTTTGAAAATATTGGTGGCATGCTTTTCAAAGATGGGTTTCATTACAAACAAGTATCATTGAAGTCCATCACTGTTCAGAATGTTACACCAACTTTTGACGAACTTGAAAAATTCAATAAACCAAGTGAAAATGGAGAGGGCGACTTTGGTGGTCTGTCAACATTATTTGCAAACAGAAAGAAAGGTCATTTCATGAAGGGTGATGCAGTTATTGTTATCAAGGGGGATCTGAAAAACTTGAAGGGTTGGGTTGAGAAAGTAGATGAAGAAAATGTCCTTATCAGATCAGAAGTGAAAGGTCTCCCTGTAAGCATCCTTACTCTTTGGCTGTTCGTAACTGCTTGCATGTTTTTAAAATGATCCAGCCAAGAATAACTGCCGAGATTGACTCTTGTGTTGCAGGATCCTCTTGCTGTAAATGAGAGAGAGCTTTGCAAGTACTTTGAACCTGGAAATCATGTGAAGGTTGTCTCTGGGACCCATGAAGGAGCAACAGGCATGGTTGTCAAAGTTGATCAACACGTGCTTATCATTCTGTCTGACACGACCAAAGAACATGTAAACCAACTTTGTATAATGGTTTGAGCGTATGTCTGCCTAGTAGGGTTACTAAATCCCAAGAGAATATACTTGTAGGTCCGAGTGTTTGCTGATCATGTTGTTGAGAGTTCAGAAGTGACAACTGGTGTTACCAAAATTGGGGACTATGAACTTCATGATCTTGTGCTTCTGGAGTAAGTGGAATACCTAATCACCTTGAAGTAATGCATCTTTCCTGTTTACACGTGTATGAAAGCCTTATATATTTGATGCAGTAACCTGAGCTTTGGAGTAATTATACGACTAGAGAATGAAGCTTTTCAGGTAAATTGTCAATTTTCCGAGAATACCACTAGTTAAGTCTACGCTTAACAGCTAGAATTTGAAACTTTTTTCTTGTGGGATACTTTTCAATGTCCCAGTGGATCTAGGAATAACTCTGTTTGAATGTCCTTAGGTTCTTAAAGGGGTTCCTGACAGACCAGAGGTTGCTCTTGTCAAACTCAGAGAAATCAAATGCAAACTTGAGAAGAAAATCAATGTTCAAGATCGCTACAAAAATGTCATTGCTGTGAAAGATGACGTCAGAGTGATCGAGGGTCCTAGCAAAGTAAGTACCTTTGCTGTCTGGTTGTTGTTGCTTACCTTGCTCAATTTTCCTGATATCATATCAATTAATATTTATATTCTAGGGTAAACAAGGTCCTGTAAAGCATATCTACAAAGGAGTCTTATTTATATATGATCGACATCACCTTGAGCATGCTGGATTTATCTGCGCTAAATGCACATCATGCATTGTTGTTGGTGGATCACGTTCTGGTGCTAATAGAAATGTAAGTGTCTTGTTGTGATGTGGCCATGTTTTGTTATATTTTCATCAAACTGTTGCTTCACCTTATCTAGCTATTTTTCTACTCTAGGGTGGTGATTCGCTTTCAAGGTATGGCAATTTCAAGGCACCTGCCCCAGTACCCTCATCTCCAGGAAGATTTCAACGTGGCAGAGGCGGAGGATATAATAACTGTATGTTTGATCTTTTCTTTCTATTTTGGTTATGAGTAAGAATACGTAATGTTTTGTTTAGTTGATATTTGCATTCTTCACTGGTCTGCTGCACTTAATACTTCTTCAGGATAAGAAAATATTTCCACTATATATGACTTGTACATTTTTCTGGTAGTACAATGTTTTATTGCTTTCCATATATTTTGTGACATGCTTATACATCTTATCTACGTAAAGTTTCACATACTCTTATTTGTATCTTTAAATGCAGCTGGAGGGAGGCATGGGGGTGGAAGAGGACGGGGAGACGATTCTTTATTGGGTACTACTGTTAAAATCCGTCTAGGACCTTTCAAGGGGTATAGGGGACCTGTAGTAGAAGTGAAAGGAAATTCAGTGCGTGTAGAACTTGAGATGAAGATTGTGACAGGCAAGCCCTTGAATTCACTTCTCCGCGTGTGGGTTTCTACATGTCGAACGAATTCTAACAATAGTTCATATATGCAGTTGATCGGGGTGCAATATCAGATAATGTTGCGACAACACCGTTTAGGTAATCTACTTATTTTTATATCATTGGTTATTTTGACTTCAATCATTATGAAGGACTTTGATTTTATCATTTGAATTTACACAGAGATACATCTCGGTATAGTATGGGAAGCGAAACACCTATGCATCCTTCACGGACTCCACTTCATCCTTATATGACTCCAATGCGGGACTCTGGAGGTTTGTTTTTTAGATCCAATATCTGTTTATTTTTAATGTTATATAACACCTCCTCTGTAATATGTTCTCAAGTTCCTTGGTGATTTTATGTAATTTCAGCTACACCAATCCATGATGGAATGAGGACACCCATGCGTGATAGAGCTTGGAATCCTTACACGCCTATGAGTCCACCTAGGTAAGTTTGTGTTGCGTTTCTATTTTCAAAAGTTGATTTCCTCTTTAATCTCCTCTTGGTTCTCTTAAATGCTGTTGTAATTTTTGCATCAATGTGAGGTTATCTGTTATGTTTACAAACATGGCTATTGTCTCTCAAATTATTCTCAGAAATTCTTAACACATGTCTGAGAATTGTAAATCTTGATTGAAGAATAAACTTGGATATCTCTCAAATTATGGTTGTTATGGCATCAGGGATAACTGGGAAGATGGAAATCCGGGATCTTGGGGAACGAGTCCTCAATATCAGGTAAGATTTATACATCTATTGTTTTGCTTTCAACCTTATTATTGGCTTAATGTCTCTGACATATGTAGTCGTGTTAATTACGCATTAAAATCGTTTGTGTTGCACTTGTTTCCAGCCGGGAAGTCCTCCTTCACGGGCATATGAAGCACCAACGCCTGGCTCAGGATGGGCTAGTACTCCTGGTGGTAGTTACTCGGATGCGGGGACACCTAGAGACCATGGTTCAGCTTATGGTAAGATGCGTGTAATCTTTTTCAAAATGTTGACTTTTCTAGTCTGGCCCGTCTTTTTCTTACATACCTTGTCATGCAGCTAATGCCCCAAGTCCTTACCTGCCATCAACACCTGGGCAACCCATGACACCAAGCTCGGCTTCATACTTACCTGGTACTCCCGGAGGACAACCAATGACTCCTGGAACTGGCCTCGATGTCATGTCTCCTGTTATAGGTATTGTCTATTGTCGGGGTAATAGTCAAAAGGATAAATGTTTAGTATAGTCCGACCTTGCATCTTCCTTCTCTCAGTCCCCCTTAGTTAGAAGTTTCCGTTTCTATGGTTGTTTTCTTAGCTTATTGTAAATGCAACAGGTGGGGATGCTGAAGCATGGTTCATGCCCGATATTTTGGTTGACATACACAAGGCTGGAGAGGACACCGATGTGGGCGTCATCCGAGATGTTTCGGTTCGTCTTTTACCTTTCACCAGTTTTATTTAAATAAAGAGAACTTCTAGTGATAAACAAAACCAGGAGAAAAGTCAATGATCAAAGTTACACATAGAGAAGCTCGTAGACCTTGACTGCGAGAAATGATTCTGTTCATGTTGAGTGATAGCTCCTTTCTAATGCTAATATTCTTCCTATGTACTACTTTTGTCAGGATGGAACGTGTAAAGTGTCTCTCGGGTCCAGCGGTGAAGGTGACACTATAATGGCCCTCCCAAGCGAACTGGAGATAATTCCTCCGAGGAAATCCGATCGTGTCAAAATAGTTGGCGGTCAGTATCGTGGGTCTACAGGTAAGCTGATCGGAATCGACGGGTCTGACGGTATCGTTAAGATAGATGATAATCTTGACGTCAAGATTCTGGACCTGGCCTTATTAGCCAAGTTTGTGCAACCGTGATACTGTTCTAATGAACGTTAACTTTTATCTTGTGAGACTCGTATATTGTAATCTTATATTCCTCAATAGTTTATAAAGAAACTTTGAATCTTGTTTATCATCAGAGAAAACATCTGAATCTTATCTCCAGTTTTGTGTTTTTCTTGTAATGCCTCTATCTTTTCTATATTTTTTTAGTTCAGAACGTTAATAATCGCCTTTACCATTTTTTCCCTACATACCTAACGATTAAGAGTAACTGTCTAAAGTGTAGTAAAATTAAAATGATAGTAATACATGGTTTGGCTTGATTTCCTTAAAAACTTCTAAGCAGCTTGTGTTTTAAAACACACCCATGAAAGGTTTCTTAACTTTACGTGAACTCAAAGGCACCAAATGCCGCCAGTGCGATGCTTGTGAATTGTGACGATCGATCGTATATCCACTGCCCTTTGGTGCCTTTAAATCAATTTTCGGGATATGACCCGATTGATAGAAATATACAGAAAGTGATACGGCTTCTTTCATTCTCTACAAGATTGGTATTTATACATCGGGTGTTGGAACTTTTTTTAACATAATAGTTTTCCGGTAACTTTCCGACAAAAACGGCTGAACGGAATTGTCAGATCGTTAGTGCATTGGAAAGCTGGTAAAGAGTACTACAAGATGGTATACTCATACGGTTTGCCAGCTTTCCATTGCACTAACCACCTGACAATTCGGTTTGGCCTTGGTCTGAAAGTTACCAGAAAACTATTATGTCAAAAAAATTCCAACATCAGGAACTCAAGAATCATGGATAATAATATCCAAAGGTTCCCCTAAACATGGGCTTACTATAGATTGTGAGGCAAGTTAGTGATGAATTAATGGAGTTGTGTACTGTGAACACAATGAATAATACGTTAATTCTACGCAGTTATATCTAGAGATGTTGTGGTGGGTAAAAAAGCCCAACCCGACCTGAACCCAAAATAAACCCGCCCACCAAAAACTCAACTTTAGAAAACTCAGATGGGTTTTTGATTAAGTGCGTAAAGCCCGAAAAAACTGATTATTCCGAGACTACCCGTGGGTACCCAACTTGGTTTTTATCATTTTTTTAGAGTTTATTTTTAACTGTTAATATACTATTATATGTATGTTGTATCTATATTTTGCTTATTAATATATTTTAAATTATATTTATTTTCTGTATTACATATATATTTGATGGGAAAAAGGTTGAATTGCGTTTTTGGCGGGAAAATGTTAAATTGCGTTTTTTGGAGAAAAAATGTTAAATTGCGTTTTTGGCGGGAAAATGTTGAATATCTTTTTTGGCGGGAAAATGTTAAATTGCGTTTTTGACCGGAAAATGTGAAATCTTTTTGGCGGGAAAATGTTGAATGTCGTTTTTGGCGGGAAAATGTTAAATTGCGTTTTTGGCGGGAAAATGTTGAATTGCGTTTTGGCGGGAAAATGTTGAATATCGTTTTTGGCGCGAAAATGTTGAATTGCGTTTTGGCGGGAAAATGTTGAATGTCGTTTTTGGCGGGAAAATGTTAAATTGCGTTTTTGGCAAAAAAAATGTTGATTATCATTTTTTGGCGGGAAAATGTTAAATTGCGTTTTTGACCGGAAAATGTGAAATCTTTTTGGCGGAAAAATGTTGAATGTCGTTTTTGGCGGGAAAATGTTAAATTGAGTTTTTGGCGGGAAAATGTGAAATTATTTTTGGCGGAAAATGTTGAATAGCGTTGTTGGCGGAAAAATGTTGAATTGCGTTTTGGCGGGAAAATGTTGAATGTCGTTTTTGGCGCGAAAATGTTGAATTGCGTTTTGGCGGGAAAATGTTGATTGTCGTTTTTGACGAGAAAATGTTGAATGTCTTTTTTGGCGGGAAAATGTTGAATGTCTTTTTTGGCGGTAAACTGTTAAATCGCGGTTTAGGGGAAAAAATGTGAAATCTTTTTTGACAAGAAAATGTTGATTCATTTGAAAAGGGACTTAAAAAAACTCGTGAGTACCCATAACCCAATGAGGTAAACCCATATAGGTAAACCCATATGGGTTTTTTTTATTTGGGTACCCAGCCCATTTTAAACCTGTGTTTTTTTTCCAGAAAAAATAGATCTATGGACTCAAAATTTTATGTGGGTTTTGGGTACCCAGTGGGTTTTAACCCATCATTAACATCTCTAGTATCATCTGTGGAATATAACCATGATCATCGAACTAAATTTTTCGTATAGCTAATTATATATATTTGTGTAGTCTAGTGGTGAATGTACTGTGAACATGTTTCAGTTACAGTCTTTTCGTTCTATCGAACCAATTTTTATTGTAGGCAGTTTGTTAGTATTGTACTGTTTAATATAATTCAAGAATATATTTTCAGAATTCAACTCTTTTTTTCTTCTTCTACAGATGTAAATTTCATAATTGACAAACAAAGCAAAACGGTATATATATCTTGAAAAACCGATCCACAAATAATAATCTACTACTAAATGAGCGTCCATCCACTCCATAATGTGTGTGATAATGCGTTTATCAACTGTGTTTGTGGATGTTATATAGGTTAGTAGCTTTAAAATAATATATTCACCAATCTCGTATTTTAGATTACCATACCTAGATATTTTCTAACTATCAAACTTAAAATTAACTAGACATGCACGGCCCTAATATTCTCTCCCAGGCACGGAATTCAATGAGCCGCTTCCCTTGAAGATATGAGCTTCTTCCTCCGACGTAGCTCCTCCGGTAGCTTCCTTGTCTATCGGTGCTAGCTGCTAAGGCGAGATCTCTCAGGCGGATCTCTTTTTCCGGTGAGACACCTGAGCTGACTTTCTTTCATATGTTTTCAAGCCACTCTCGTCGTTTTCCGATGTCTTCGGTTGCTTTCCTTGATCTGAGGCCTCCTCCTGCTCCACCACCGGAGTCTTCTTCTCCGCCGACTCCACCAGAACCACCTGACCCCCCTGACCCTCAGATCTGCCTCTCCTTTAATGTATCTCTTGCTCAGTCGCCCTTGACGACGAGTGTCCCTCTCCTTCTTGCAAAGTCACTCAATAGCTTTGGAGTGCTGCTTCTCGACGAGTCCCTCTTTACAAACTGGTTTGGAGAGATGTTCCCCCATGTTTGCTTGTCCTCCTCGTCCTCTACTTCTTGTAACATGGGAAGGAATTTTATGTTCGTTGAATGTGTGGTTCTTGTTTTGTAGAACTCGGGGTTAACTCAATCGATTTCGATGGGTTTAGATATTCTTGTGTCTACATTTTTGCTCTCTTCTAGCATCCTTATCGCCTTGTTGCGATCGCTTACTAAAGTATGCAGATTCTGTCTCGATTTAGCTCGGTTTAAATTTGTCTCATGGCAGTTTAGACATATTTATTTATTTCAGTTTATCTGGCCAGCTGCCCAAAACTTATTGGTTTTGAATTCCGACCTATGTAGAGAGTTTTATTGGTTCAATTTGATCTCGTAGAAGTTTGCTTGAATATTCAAAATGATACTAAGTTAATCACTATTAATTTACTAAATCATACGAGTAAAAATTTGGATTTACGTTAAGCTTTGAAAACATATTGAGAGGAATCATGAAATCATCTTATGATAATAATGCTATGTTAGGTGAAAGCTCTCTAGTACTTGAAAAGATTATAAAAGCAGACGTAGATGTTATTATAGTATGGAGCAATAACGGGCAGAATAAACAGCGAGAGAATCGAAAAAGTATTTGATGGAACAATGTTATGGGTCGAGATACATGAATGCTCCTAATGGTTTCTCTAATAATGCACCTAATTATTGGACGAATCAACCTCAGCCATAAAATCAATTGCTCCTCCACCATCAGTGGTGGAGCCATAAATATATGTTACGGGGTCATATATTTGACCGTCACGAAACAAAATGTTCCCATAATATTTTATGCTTATTTTTTCCTAAAACACGAAGTACTATTAGAATTCTTTTCAAAACGAAGAATAATGTCATTATTTCTATAAACTCCATAAATTGGAGCCCTATTTGAATATAAATTTATATGTTTAAATTAATCTGATATATGGGTGAGAAGCAAAATTGTATGAAATATATTTATCATATTTTTTCAAGATATTTGTTTATCGAAATTAAATGTATAACCAATGTCTAAAGATAAATCAAAAGAAGTGTAAAAATTCATTTGTATTTAAAGAGAAAGAGAAGAAAAAAAATGTAGAAAAAGAAACATGAAAATATATGAAAAAATGAGTAAGTGTTAAATATTACGTATTAAAAACTTAAAACAATAAACAATTACTCAAAACAAAGTTGAAGAACTAAACATGGGGGTCCTATTAGATATTTCAAGCAAACTAATTCAATTACTACTAACATAAGCTTGTAAAAAAAAATTATTAAATTTATGGGGTCAGTTGACCCCTTCCTATCCATGTACCTCCACCACTGTCCACCGCCATATACACGGCCACTAGCCCAACCACCGTACAAGTTTCAGCAGAAGGAGCCAGTGGCGAAGATTTTTCCACCTACGCCAACTCCTCCTAAGAACTTTACGATGGGAGATTTGCAACTAGGATGCATGAGCATGATAATGTAAACTAACTTGTGTTGCACGGTGTTTTGTGTTTTTTTTTTTCATTCTTTTATGTCATATAGTACTTATAGATTTGGATTGACAAGCACATCTATCTATTTAGGAGGCACTCTTCCAACTCCATTTAGCTAAACCCGAATAATGGCCAAACCGGAACAATCTTAATCTAAAAGATCTTTTGAAGTTGAGATATCTCGGATTCTGAATCGAACTAAAATTTAGATTTGTACTTTGATCCTAATTGTCTAATTGACATTCCTAGAAAAACACAATTTATTTTTTATTCTTTATTATTTCATCTGTTTACTAATAAGTGTAGTTCAATCAAAAATACGTTGTTTTATTTTATTTGTTGTTTACAATTTTTAATGTAAAATTTATTATTATTTTTAACTCTTGAAATTCTATTGTTTGATTTTTATTGCTGAACTAATTTAAAGAAATAATTATATACATTTTTCAATAAAATGTCCTTTCATTTTTCTATGTCTTTTCCGTTCTCTCTTTTCAAGCAGCTCTCAAGTCTATGTAGTTTTTTGGTCGGAGATTAACATTTAGTGCCTCCTATTAGCTTTGGGCGTTCGGGTATTCGGGTCGGGTTCGGATCGGGTATTTCAGGTTCGGGTATTTCAGGTTTAGAAATTTAAAACCCGTTCGGGTAATTTAAGATTTTGGGTCGTGTTCGGGTTCGGGTTCGGGTTCGAATTTATTTATATATTGAAATATCAAAATTTCGTATGTAAATCTATTAAATTACTTGAAATTTTCAAAAATTTCCAAAATAACACGAGTAGTTTTGCTTAAATATATTTAAAAATATACAAAAATAACTAAAATATCCAAAAAAATCCTAATATTTTCTATATATAAATATAAATATAACTAATATATACTTATATTTGAGATATGTTTGGGTACCTATTCGGATTCAGGTTCGGGTTTTTTGGATTTTGAAGTTTAGACTTTGCGGCGATGAAATTGTGATCAAATAACAAAGATTTAGGTTTATCAAGGATCTTTTTATAATTTCAAAGAAAATAATCCAAACTAGTTTCTGAGATTTCTCCTAAAGTAACGTAAGACTTATCAGAAGAAAGTCAGAAACTAGTTTAGTTTGTTACACAGTCTTGTAGTATCAGAAACCTTCTTAAGTTTGGTCTGAAAATCAGATCGAGATGCGTTCGTTAAAGTTACTCCTTTGTTGGATCTCGTTTCTTACGTTATCAATCTCAATCTCTGCATCGTCAGATGATCAATTCACCCTCGACGGAACAGTTTTAGAACTCACCGATTCGAATTTCGACTCGGCGATTTCAACTTTCGATTGCATCTTTGTTGATTTCTATGCTCCTTGGTGTGGTCACTGCAAGCGTCTCAATCCCGAGGTCTTTTCAATTTTATGCTCCCTATAGTAGTACGATCTAGATTTGTATGCTTGCAATTACTTAGTCGAATTTAGGTTATGGCTTCGAGTTTCTAACCCTAATTGTTTAGCTTTAGTTTAGTTCTGTATTAACTATGTTCTGTTTCAATGGAAAGATGTGGCTTTTGTTATTGATGCTGATTTCTTCTTGTTGGTTTGGTTGCAGTTAGACGCAGCTGCTCCAATTCTTGCTAAATTGAAGCAGCCTATTGTGATTGCAAAGCTGAATGCTGATAAGTATTCTCGTCTCGCTCGGAAGATTGAGATTGAGTATGTTTTATAGTTCTGCTATCACCTTAGCTAATTGAATGATTCAAGAGTCCGAAAAGTTTCGATTTTTGATGTTTTAGTGTTATTCTGTCTTTCTTTTGTGCAGTGCATTTCCGACTCTCATGCTTTATAACCATGGAGTTCCAATGGAGTACTATGGACCAAGGAAAGCAGATTTGCTTGTGCGTTACTTGAAGAAGTTTGTTGCTCCAGATGTTGCGGTTCTTGAGTCAGACTCAACTGTCAAGGAGTTTGTTGAAGATGCTGGGACATTCTTCCCTGTGTTTATCGGGTTTGGTTTGAACGAATCGATAATATCAGGATTAGGTCGGAAGTATAAGAAGAAGGCATGGTTTGCTGTTTCAAAGGAAGTTTCAGAGGATACTATGGTTTCTTATGATTTTGATAAGGCTCCTGCATTAGTTGCCAATCATCCAACTTACAATGAGCATAGCGTGTTTTACGGGCCATTCGAAGGTCAGTGTTAACTTTCAGTGAGATCTTTCTAAAGTAGATTGAGTGACATGCTTCACCATGTGGTTTTTGTTTGCAGATGGATTCTTGGAGGAATTTGTGAAACAGAGTTTTCTTCCTTTGATTCTACCTATTAACCATGACACATTGAAGTTGTTGAAGGACGATGAGAGAAAGATTGTCTTGACGATCGTGGAAGATGAAACACACGAAAGCTTGGAGAAACTATACAAAGCATTGAGAGCAGCTGCTCATGCGAACCGCGACCTCGTTTTTGGCTACGTCGGTGTGAAGCAGTTTGAAGAGTTTGTTGACTCGTTTCATGTAGACAAGAAGACAAATCTGCCTAAGATTGTTGTGTGGGATGGAGATGAAGAGTATGATCAGGTAAACAAAATGGTTTTATCAGTATCCGAAATTGCATCAAATTCTTTGTATTAACATACAATATTCAGGTGACGGGTATAGAGACCATAACCCAAGAGGAAGATCATTTGACCCAAGTGTCTCGGTTTCTAGAGGGCTATAGAGAAGGAAGAACAGAGAAGAAGAAAATCAACGGACCATCGTTCATGGGATTTATCAACTCAATGATTGGGATTAGGTCAGTGTACATCCTTGTGTTCTTGGTTGCGGTCATTATGATGCTACGGAGCCTCGGTCAAGTTGAGGAGCCTACTGGAGTCCGGACCGCCACAGCAGTCCGTGAAAGAGTTGATCAGGCCACTACTGTCCCTGAAGATGAAAGCAGTGAGCATAAGCCTAGTGACAAAAAAGAGGACTAGTTTTGTTACACTTGAATGTGGTATGTTTTTTTTCTTCTTTTATACTTGAAGCTAACTTATATAGTTCATGCTTATTTATCTTCTTTATGGTTAGTCTTTTTGGGTTTTAAACGGATGGTTGTTCCATTTTATTTATGAATCATTTTGGCTCTCTAGTTGCATATCTTTGGGATGTAATGAGGTACTTACAGATATACTCTGACAACTATTGGTAGATCATAAAACGATTGTAGTGAAGTAATAGAGTTCGGACCAGGAGAAATCAAAGGTGTTGTTTCTGATGCTGGTGGTACATCATTTCCTGTTCTTGGATTTTGTTTACAAACCGGACAAAAGGATCTACAACGTCCGAGCCAAGAATCGATACACACCGCATGATATTCTGCCCCGAGTAAAAAAAAAAGTTAACAAAACTAGTTTAAAGAAGCTTATGAAAGATAATTAACCAACTCCAAGTCGAATAGAACAAAATGGGACTTACTGTGTTTGCAAGGTAGGATCCTGAGTATTTCACCAACGCGATAATCATCAATACATATAGCACAAGTAACAGAAGTCGAACCTTCTTCAAGAACACCGGTATATACTTCAGTCGGCATGCTTTGCAACAAGTCTTTTGGCATACGAGAATGTCCTTGGCCACCATGATGTAAATCCCTCACATGCTGTCTAATTCGATGCCTACGGACAGAGAAATAAGAGGCTAGGACGGCAGAAATGACGAGTAACGATACGAAAGTGATAGCCATGATTGACCAAGATGAAATCCCGAATCCCGGGATGAGCAAGAGCTCCATCTCAGCTCGACTGGTATACTCTTTAAGTACCTCCCCTGATGTTCTTGTAACAAGCACACCATGTATATAGACACCAGATGAATTTCCTGCCACTATGATTTTGTTTTTTTTCAAGATTATAACAACCATCGATTAAAGATGTTTATAACACTCACATAAACATTGAGAACTTATGAACTTACTACGTACTAAGAGCTCCTCATATCTATCGTTATAGACGATCGCAGCTTTGTATCCAGCTTCCTGCGCATTTCTTATTTTTTCCTCAAAACTACAGCCACCACGGACGATCAATACATACGAGGGCCTAAATTTCGAACCTTTTTCCGCCATGTTTGTTAAGTACGAGCACGCATCAAGAGGCTCTGCAGCGTACAACAATCCGTATTCTCCCGATCTTCTAACAACTGGTGCTGAAAACATGTCAATACAACTTTTTTTATATAAGAAATGTTGTCTAGTGTACACACAATTCTTAAGTAAAAAATATGTTACTGATCGCTCCAAAAATAGAGCGATCTGGTTAAATATTCAGTAGTCAGTATATAATGATAATGCAAATCATATTGTTTAAGTGAAGTAGTCTCACATTGGAAGTTGGAGAAATTACCAAGTGATATACATAAAAGGTTAGCACCAATCTACTCATTGCTAATTGGTTGTGAGTTCCAACCAATAAGCCATGTAATAGTAGTAACTCTGCCGTTCAGATTAAACCTTGTAAACTAATCTAAGGCTTATATTTTTCTAGTGATCCAAACAACAAACAAAAAAACGTATTAGGATGTCCTACATCGCTTGAAATTAAGATCTTTGGACATTATATAAAGGATATAGTAATCATTAACTCTTAAACTAGCTTTTGGGATAAGTTAGTCCATATTCCTAATAAAACGATATATAAGTAAACTAAATCAACGAAACAACAAGTAAATAAAACTGAGAAAACTTACTGAAATTTGCTTCGACATCATCAAATGAGAGAAATGTGTTTTTCCCGATCAACGTTACTTTCGAAGAAGCCAGCTGAGAAATTACCAACAAAGAGAGGATTGTAATCCAACTACCGTTCATGATGATTTCCCTCAGTTTCAGTCGAATGGAAACACCTAGTACGATAAAATACCGACCAAAACAACATGCCAAACCAAACCCTAAGAAAAACAGAATTGGTCGAGAAAAGAAGCTACTAAAGTTTAAGAGATTTCATGGAAGATAAAACACTTCGACATTGATTACAAAAGGCAAGACAATGGACATAATTAAGTGTCTCCTGGAAATGTTCTTGCAGAAGAAATCATTTTTTATTTAGTTTTCGTTTCACAAACATGTGTTTTTAATCAAAATCTGAACATATTTATATATATATTTACTAAGGTCAACGCCATGCATACCGCGAGTTGTATATATATTAGTAAAACTTTATCAAAGTAGATCTTTAATCAGAGATCTCAAATAGATAAGCACAAAATTTTCTATATATTCTTTTCTTTTTCAAAAGTATACATAAAGAGGATTGCAATAGACATAACAACATGCCTTACAATTATTTCTGGTAATTTAAATTGCAAAGTTGATTGTGTTTGGCATGTAGTTTAAGACTATGTCCACACGATTTCATGTATATGTGGGATTTGTCTCGCCGGTTTAAGTTACCGAATAATTTTGATTTATAAAAAAAAGGGACTAAGCAAGTTTTGTTACACTTGAAAGATAACTTATATAGTGTACTAGATTCTGACCCGCACGTTCGTGCGATATTTTATAGTGTAAGAAATATGTTGTATAAAATTTATATTCAATATAGTTTTTTTTTTTGTTTTAGTCATATATATTGTAGTATATATAAAGAAAATTGTCGATTGTTAATTATGTTTGTTTATGACATAATAGCTAATATTGTGAATTATAAGTCAAATTCTGGAGTTTTAAACTGAAAAGTAGATTAGAAATATCTTAAATGGAAAATTATCTTAGGTTATAATGATGTCAAGTATTGTTATATAAAAAATTATGGCTAGAGAATTGCAATAGAAGTTTGTGTTATCGATGGTGAAACACAAGTTAGTTTTGTTAATGTTGATTTTTCAAAATTTTAAAGGTATGTATGAACTAAGAATTTATGTTACCATGTTAAAATATTTAAATACTGATGCATTTTTTTGTATATGTGTTTTGGGCTATATTTAATTGGCTGCTTGTAAATCAGTATTTTACCAAAGTAACTTAAACAAAATAATGGCAAAGAGAAAACTTTAATATCAGTAAACATATTATCTATAGTTGGCCCATGTAGAACAAGTATGGATTCGATTGCAAAGTTGAGCTAAGTCCTGTTTTCTATCATTGTATGTTGAATTTTTTTAATGCATATGTATAGTAAGAATACTTTGATTTAAATGATTCTTGTTATGTCAATTAACAAATTCGCAGAATATGCTTCATTTTGAAGGATTGCAATCTTTAAATTTTAATTAAAATAGAAAATATTTGAATTAATGCTTGAATTATTTTCTAGATATTTACAAATCTAAAATCCAAAATGTATTTGTTGAATATGCTATATTTTAAATTTAAATGATGGTAGTTTAGATTATATACGATTTTGAATTAAGTAGTTTGATTTGTTATGGAAACTTTATTAAACGATTTACA
>Ga0041059_1001243_pt1 | contig 20381 bp, 10 predicted proteins | sample AraColnosormetaG_FD_56232 | JGI IMG/M metagenome (GOLD analysis project Ga0041059, IMG submission 56232) | Arabidopsis roots microbial communities from North Carolina, USA - Col MF nosort | ecosystem: Host-associated > Plants > Roots > Unclassified | place: USA: North Carolina | collected... | reverse complement strand
TTTTTTTTTTTTTTTTGTAAAAGTCTCCATTAGTTTGGTATGTTTTGGCCTTCATATATTTAATCATCCTTTTGTTGGAAGTTAGGTTAGTTTGTATTAAAATGTTTTAAGTTATCATCAATTATAGCTCATCTGGTCACCACTATTTTATAGAAAGAAATCCAGAGAAGAATTATATATGAATGAAAATCTGGTAACAATTAATAAATAAAAAAGCATAATGTGAAAACCCTATTAATAAGAACAAATCACAAATAAACTCAAAACTAACTACTAATAAATAGGAGAAAATGAAAGAAATATAATTGAAATGAAAATTACTCCTAAGAAAAAAAGAAATAAATCAGTCTCATTTTATAATGTGAAGATAATGTAGTCTAAATTAGGATTACGTAAGTAAAATCAGTCTCCTTGATAGATTTCCTAATTAATAGTATAGATATAAGAAAATAGAGTCATATTTCTTTTGACAAAGACCCACCAAAAAAAGGCGGGAAACGCACTTAGTGATTGTGAGGCATTAATCATGTGTTATAAAGTTAAGTACGGCATTAGACATGCTAAACAAAAACCAAAATCCAGCTAATTTGTATATCTCCGTGGCAAATACGTAATAATCTTGAACATTGATAACTACAGTCAAATGATATTTTGACCGGTGTTGACGAGAATTTGAAGAGAAAATAAAAGCGTGTGATGGCAGAAGCGTAATAATCTGATAAAAGGGAGGGGTGTTTGTGGTAAGACGAATTTCCAAAAAGATTCCTCCAGTCTTCGTCTTTCTCCCTCAAAATTGAAAACACACACAAAAGTTGAGCTTTCATAACTGTTCTCTCCTCTCAAATAACTCCAAAAACCAAATCACCTTTTTTTTTCTTTCTTCTTCAATCTCTCTTTTGCTTCGATTTCAATTTCGTAATCTTATCATCTCTGTAGCCAAAAACACACACATCAGACCAGAGAGAAGAGCGAGAGAGAGTTTTTCTTTGGTAGTTTTCTGGACTTTCTTCAAATCTCAGGAGCTTCCGTAATCCGTATCCAGGTAAAATTCTAGGTTACGAAATGATTTTGTTGGCTTCGATTATTGACTTTTGAAGTTTATTTGATTCTTCGATCAGCTTTTAGTTTACGCTTTCGTTGCTTAGTAGTGTTGGATCATGACTTCATGAGTAGAAACATCTGATGGTTTTGTTTGTTTGTTGATGTGCCTTTTACTGGGGAAATTATGAGTTTCTTGTTATCCAGTTCATCTTAAGTCTCGTTGAGGTTTTGATGATTTGCATCAGATTACCTATTGGATTATCGTTGATTTGGTTCGTTAGAAATAGAGTAATAGGGTTTATATCAGGTGAATCAAGGTCATGAGCTGCAATTTCCAAATTTGTTTATTATTATTCAAGTTTTTGCGATTGGGATTTCATGTTTAGGCACAGTAACTAGATGTCCTTAGATTTTACTATCAAGTCATCTTTAGTTTCTCATGTTAGTAGATTTTGTAATTTAAGCTTCTATCAACTGCTGTGTAATCATCAAAATGCTAAGTAGAATTCTTGGTTTCTATACAGGGAAACACGAAAAACCATAGAAATCGATTCTGGACCTTAAAGGAAATTCGAGAGATAAAGTGTAAGTGAAACTAGAAACTCTACTCCTTTCCTTGTATTTACAGTTTTACTAGTAACTTTCTTTTTAAGAAAGCGTTGGATGATCGGATCGAGATTGTTTTAGTTGAAACTGTATTGTTAAAGCCTTAAAGGTAGTAAGTAACATATAAGAACAAAAAGAAACAACTCACATTTTCCTGAGGTATGAAAATTGAATAATGATAGCTGTCTTTTATCGGTTCTAGAGGTATGTGCTTTCTGGTCCATTTCCAAAATTGCTGAGGTGGCTCCACTTGAGATCTTTTGTCTTAGCCAATGCCATCAGATTCCAAATTTAGACCCGGCACTAAAAAGTGATTAGCTTTAATCCAAACTCGAAACTCTAATCAAATTGGCATTTGTTCTTGTAACTTCTGTTGAAGTAAAATAATAATATATCACTTGGTAAGACAGTTACTCATTGCTGCAAAGATTTTGGATCTATGATGATGTTCTTTGCGGGTCCCACGAATTCTATTATTATCTGCGTACCTTGTCAGAGTACAATTGCTGGATCTACTTCTATTATTATATTCTCTTTATGTTGAATATCAAGATGCTTAACCTATGATCTGGATTCTGTAAAAGCCAAATTATTAGTATTAGTTTTCTAATTTGTTAGTATTATATACGAAACAAAAATGTGAAAAGGATGGTACCTCTTTTCTAATTAAATAATCGCATTTAATGTGAACAAGTTAGTTTTGCTAGTCTTAACATTTCTTCTGATAAGTTTCTTTGTGAATTGTGTTTGGTCACAGGTGAAGATTGAGTTTCTTTGTTTGATGATAATTGGTTGAAGAAGTTATCAGAGAAACTGAAGGAAAAAGACATGAAAAAGCATAAGTTTAGAGAAACCTTGAAGTCTTTCTTTGAGCCTCATTTTGATCATGAGAAAGGTGAAATGCTTAAAGGAACTAAAACTGGTAATTTTCCTACACTACTAAGTTTGATTCACATGTAAAATGAGATTCTTAGCTCTTGGTTTAACTGCTTACATGAAAAGTACTACCATCGTCTGATGCAGAAATAGATGAAAAGGTGAACAAAATCTTGGGAATGGTTGAGAGTGGAGACGTCAATGAAGATGAGTCCAATAGACAAGTGGTTGCAGACTTAGTGAAGGAATTCTACAGCGAATACCAGTCCCTGTACCGCCAGTACGATGATCTAACTGGAGAGATTAGGAAAAAGGTCAACGGGAAAGGAGAAAGCTCCTCTTCATCAAGCTCAGACTCGGATTCTGACCATTCTTCTAAGAGGAAGGTCAAGAGAAATGGAAATGGAAAAGTAGAGAAAGATGTAGAGTTGGTAACAGGTGCCCTGAAGCAACAAATCGAAGCTGCAAATCTTGAAATTGCTGATCTGAAAGGGAAGTTGACAACGACTGTTGAAGAAAAAGAAGCAGTAGATTCTGAGCTTGAATTAGCTTTGATGAAGTTAAAAGAATCAGAAGAGATTAGCAGTAAGTTGAAACTTGAAACTGAGAAGTTAGAGGACGAAAAGTCAATAGCACTGAGTGATAACAGGGAACTGCATCAGAAACTGGAAGTTGCTGGCAAAACAGAAACTGATCTGAACCAGAAGTTAGAAGATATAAAAAAAGAGAGAGATGAACTGCAAACTGAGAGGGACAATGGTATCAAAAGATTTCAAGAAGCTGAAAAAGTTGCAGAAGATTGGAAAACAACGAGTGATCAGCTCAAAGATGAAACTTCTAATCTCAAGCAGCAGCTTGAAGCATCAGAGCAGCGAGTTTCAGAGCTGACCAGCGGTATGAATAGTGCAGAGGAAGAGAACAAATCTCTATCCTTGAAAGTTTCGGAGATTTCAGATGTGATCCAACAGGGACAGACCACCATACAAGAACTAATTTCCGAATTGGGAGAGATGAAGGAAAAGTACAAGGAAAAAGAGAGTGAGCATTCTAGTTTGGTGGAGTTACATAAGACCCATGAGAGAGAATCATCAAGTCAGGTGAAAGAATTAGAAGCACACATAGAATCATCAGAGAAGTTGGTTGCAGATTTCACCCAAAGCCTGAACAATGCAGAGGAAGAGAAAAAACTGCTATCTCAGAAAATAGCAGAACTCTCTAACGAGATTCAAGAGGCGCAGAACACCATGCAAGAACTCATGTCTGAGTCTGGGCAGTTGAAAGAGAGCCACAGTGTGAAAGAGCGAGAACTTTTCAGTTTGAGGGACATCCATGAGATTCATCAAAGAGACTCATCCACCAGAGCAAGTGAATTAGAAGCTCAACTGGAGTCCTCAAAACAGCAGGTCTCAGATTTGAGTGCGAGTCTGAAAGCTGCAGAGGAAGAAAACAAAGCTATATCCTCGAAAAACGTGGAAACTATGAACAAACTCGAACAAACGCAGAACACGATACAGGAACTCATGGCTGAATTGGGAAAGTTGAAAGACAGCCACAGAGAGAAAGAGAGTGAGCTTTCTAGTTTGGTGGAAGTACACGAGACTCACCAGAGAGATTCATCAATTCATGTGAAAGAATTAGAAGAGCAAGTGGAATCATCAAAGAAATTGGTTGCGGAGTTGAACCAAACCCTGAACAATGCAGAGGAAGAGAAAAAAGTGCTATCTCAGAAAATAGCAGAACTTTCTAACGAGATTAAAGAGGCACAAAACACCATACAAGAACTCGTGTCTGAGTCTGGGCAGTTGAAAGAGAGCCACAGTGTAAAGGATAGAGATCTTTTCAGCTTGAGGGACATCCACGAGACTCATCAAAGAGAATCATCCACTCGCGTGAGTGAATTAGAAGCTCAACTGGAATCCTCAGAACAGCGGATCTCAGATTTGACTGTGGATCTGAAGGATGCAGAGGAAGAAAACAAAGCTATCTCCTCGAAAAATTTGGAAATTATGGACAAGCTTGAACAGGCTCAGAACACGATAAAAGAACTCATGGATGAATTGGGAGAGTTGAAAGACCGACACAAAGAGAAAGAGAGTGAGCTTTCTAGTTTGGTGAAGTCAGCAGATCAACAGGTTGCAGATATGAAGCAGAGTCTGGACAATGCAGAAGAAGAGAAAAAAATGTTATCTCAGAGAATCTTAGATATCTCTAATGAGATTCAAGAAGCACAAAAAACCATACAAGAACACATGTCTGAGTCTGAACAGTTGAAAGAGAGCCACGGTGTGAAAGAGAGGGAACTTACTGGTTTGAGGGACATTCACGAGACTCATCAAAGAGAATCATCCACTCGTTTGAGTGAATTAGAAACTCAACTGAAATTATTAGAACAACGGGTCGTAGATCTGAGTGCGAGTCTGAATGCTGCAGAGGAAGAAAAGAAGTCCCTGTCCTCAATGATCTTGGAAATTACGGATGAGCTCAAACAGGCCCAAAGCAAGGTACAGGAACTTGTGACTGAATTGGCAGAGTCTAAAGATACACTCACACAAAAAGAGAATGAGCTTTCTAGTTTTGTGGAGGTACACGAGGCCCATAAGAGAGATTCCTCAAGTCAGGTGAAAGAATTAGAAGCACGGGTGGAATCAGCAGAGGAACAGGTTAAAGAATTGAACCAGAACCTGAACAGTTCAGAGGAAGAGAAGAAAATTTTATCTCAGCAAATTTCAGAAATGTCGATCAAGATCAAGCGGGCGGAAAGCACCATACAAGAACTCAGCTCTGAGTCTGAACGATTAAAAGGGAGCCACGCTGAGAAAGACAATGAACTTTTTAGCTTGAGGGATATCCATGAGACTCATCAGAGAGAATTATCCACTCAGTTAAGAGGTTTAGAAGCGCAACTGGAATCATCTGAACACAGGGTTTTGGAATTGAGCGAAAGTCTGAAGGCTGCAGAAGAAGAAAGCAGAACTATGTCCACGAAAATCTCAGAAACTTCAGATGAGCTTGAACGGACACAGATCATGGTACAGGAACTCACAGCTGATTCGAGCAAACTGAAAGAGCAGCTCGCTGAGAAAGAAAGCAAACTATTCCTTCTGACAGAGAAGGACAGCAAATCACAGGTGCAAATAAAAGAACTAGAAGCAACAGTAGCGACACTGGAGCTGGAACTAGAGTCAGTTCGTGCCCGTATAATAGATCTTGAGACAGAGATTGCAAGCAAGACCACCGTAGTTGAGCAGTTGGAAGCGCAAAACAGAGAAATGGTTGCTAGAATCTCAGAACTTGAGAAGACAATGGAGGAGAGAGGAACTGAACTCTCAGCTTTAACTCAAAAACTTGAGGATAACGATAAGCAATCATCGTCTTCAATTGAGACTTTGACAGCTGAGATCGATGGCCTACGAGCAGAATTAGATTCAATGTCTGTTCAAAAAGAAGAGGTGGAGAAACAAATGGTGTGCAAAAGCGAGGAAGCCTCAGTGAAGATTAAACGTTTGGATGATGAGGTCAATGGTCTGAGACAGCAAGTGGCCTCACTTGATAGCCAGAGAGCAGAACTCGAGATCCAACTTGAAAAGAAGTCCGAGGAGATATCTGAATATCTGAGTCAGATTACAAATCTAAAAGAGGAGATCATAAACAAGGTTAAAGTTCACGAGAGTATTCTAGAAGAAATAAATGGTTTATCTGAGAAGATTAAGGGTCGTGAACTTGAGTTAGAGACTCTAGGGAAACAGAGAAGTGAGCTTGATGAGGAGCTGAGAACTAAGAAAGAAGAGAATGTTCAAATGCACGATAAGATCAACGTAGCGTCTTCTGAAATAATGGCCTTAACAGAACTGATCAACAATCTGAAGAATGAGCTTGATTCTCTACAGGTGCAGAAGAGCGAAACCGAAGCAGAGCTTGAGAGAGAGAAGCAAGAGAAATCAGAATTGTCGAATCAGATCACCGATGTCCAGAAAGCATTGGTAGAGCAAGAAGCTGCTTACAATACGCTGGAAGAGGAACACAAGCAGATAAACGAACTATTTAAAGAAACTGAAGCAACACTAAATAAGGTAACTGTGGATTACAAAGAAGCTCAAAGATTGTTGGAGGAGAGGGGTAAGGAAGTGACATCCAGAGATTCTACAATTGGGGTTCATGAAGAGACGATGGAGAGTTTACGTAACGAGCTGGAAATGAAAGGAGACGAGATCGAAACTCTCATGGAGAAGATCAGTAACATCGAGGTTAAGCTACGCTTGTCGAACCAGAAACTGAGAGTAACCGAACAGGTACTAACAGAGAAAGAAGAAGCTTTCAGGAAAGAAGAGGCTAAGCACTTAGAGGAGCAAGCATTGCTTGAGAAGAATCTCACCATGACACATGAGACTTATCGAGGTATGATCAAAGAGATAGCAGATAAAGTGAACATAACAGTAGATGGGTTTCAATCCATGTCAGAAAAACTCACGGAGAAACAGGGGAGATACGAGAAAACTGTAATGGAGGCATCAAAAATACTGTGGACTGCGACGAATTGGGTGATAGAGAGAAATCACGAGAAGGAGAAGATGAATAAAGAGATAGAGAAGAAAGATGAAGAAATAAAAAAGCTTGGAGGAAAAGTAAGAGAAGATGAAAAAGAGAAGGAGATGATGAAAGAGACTTTGATGGGACTTGGAGAAGAGAAAAGAGAAGCGATAAGGCAATTATGTGTTTGGATCGATCACCATAGAAGTCGTTGTGAATATCTTGAGGAGGTTTTGTCTAAGACCGTTGTGGCTCGAGGCCAAAGAAGAGTGTCGCAGCGAACTTAAGGACTCAGTGCCATGGTACGTTGTTTATCTTTCCCAAGCCTAGTTTCCACCTCACATGAATGCAAACAATGAAACAACATATATGTGTTTATTAGGTTTTGGACTCTGGTCAATCAAGAAGCTGGTGGAGAGGTATTTTTGGTTGGGGACTTTTGGTGTACTTGTGTTCGATTTTGTTGCACTTTTATATGTTTGTTAACTTTTGTTGTATTTTGTAAGTCAAAATTTTTGGTTTATTGTGGGCAAAGTTGGTGGTGGTTTTTATGGGAGGTCAGGGAATAAAGGGGCTCACACAAATGGAGTTGATATTTTTTTTTCTTTGGGCGTCGGATTGTATAGAACGATTAAATGCTACTGTTGGTATAGTGCTTTTGCTTGTTTGGAATTTGTTATAGTATCATCTTTGCTCTTTCATAACAAAATTATACACATCGCTTTACAGAGTTTCGTTCTCTCATTCATTTCTTATTTTATTGGGTTTTTTTTTTTTGCATTAGCAGTCGTTATATCTCGCCTTGAATTTCTAATGTGAACTAGTTTGAAATGTTTGAAATGTTTATTCTTTAATAGCAACCACTTTTTTTTCAAGTGTTTTTCACAACCGAAAAAGTCAGCCATGTGAATGATACACAAAATAAGTCAGCCAGTAAGGTTTGGTGATGTTAGATCAATCAAATATTTGAGAAAAAATTCCATAACTAGTTGATATTTCCTAAATCGAAGTTAATTGAAAATTAAGTACAATTTGGCAATATCTTAAATTATTAAATTTTAAATAGAAACTCTATTCACTTTTATGAGTTTATGGAAACACACTACTTTCTCCTCTAAAATCAGACAGTGATTATACTTTGACCTTAAAATTTGAAAAGAGTCTAACACGTTATAATTCCCAATTACTTTATTATCTGATTAATTCACCAAGATACATTAAATCTAAAATTATGTGATAGATATTCATATAAATCATATTGGATTATTCCAACAAAAAAAAAACTCTTAAAATTTGTTTCCTTATTTACAAACAATACATTACTGAAAATTTCTAAATAAAATATCAAAAAGTAATTTCAAAACCTTGTTTTGTCAATTTAATATTTTTATTTTTACAAAAAAAAATCTGAAACATGCAAAGAAGCACAAGTAAAGTACAAGTGGAAATGTATGAAAATAGGAATCATAAAACTAATTTTTTAATTTAATGATAGGAATCTGAAAAAAGCAAAATTTTATCACATCCCGAATAAAGAGGAAAATGCAAAATATGTCTCCTTTTCTCACTATGACAGGTTGTTTCTTTAAAGAAGCAACGGAATTTAACATTATAGCAAACATTAACTATCACCAGCTATCATGCGCCCACCTCTCCACCGTGCTCTCCATCATCATCATTCCATATATAAATCATTCACTTGTAGAATCTTCTTCTCTTTCACACTAAAATTCATCGATGACGGATCCTCCCAGACCCGACCCGTTTCCTGTTACCCGACTCGATTCCGACGCCGGTGCTCTCTTCGTCCTCCAATCAAAAGGTTAAACCCATATATTTATGATATCAATCTCCAATTTTGGAATTTTAACTGATTTGAGAATTAATTCTCAGGCGAGTGGTGGCACGCCGGATTTCATCTAACGACGGCGATTGTTGGTCCGACGATATTGACATTACCATATGCGTTTAGAGGATTAGGATGGTGGTTAGGGTTTGTTTGTTTAACGACGATGGGACTCGTTACTTTCTACGCTTATTACCTCATGTCTAAGGTTCTTGATCACTGTGAAAAATCCGGCCGCCGTCACATCCGTTTCCGGGAACTCGCCGCCGATGTTCTTGGTATCATTCAAAATCTCTTCTTTGTATTTATTAATTTGCTTTTTTTGGATAAATCCGTAAAGGTTGGATCGTGTTTCGATTTGGATACTTTGACTTCTTGTTAGATTCGCCATCATCACACGTGTCTTAGTTTACCGTACCGGTCTAGGTTAGGCCTGTGTATTTCGGTTTATAGATCGGTTTACGTCATAAAGTCTGGTCTTTCCGGTTATTGAGTTTTGGGTTTAAGGGCCGATTTCGAATTTTGAGCCGGTTATTGTGATGTGGTGCAGGATCTGGATTGATGTTTTATGTAGTGATCTTTATTCAAACAGCTATCAACACTGGAATTGGTATTGGCGCCATTCTACTTGCAGGTCAATGTCTTGATGTAAGAAAGAAACCTAAATTTTGATTACTTGTTAAACAAGGTACTATAAGAACCGTACGGATCATCCTCTGTTTTTGTGTTACTACACAGATAATGTATTCGAGTCTTTTCCCGCAAGGAACGTTGAAGCTTTACGAGTTCATTGCTATGGTGACTGTTGTGATGATGGTTCTCTCACAGCTTCCAAGTTTTCACTCTCTTAGACACATTAACTGTGCGTCTCTGCTTCTCAGCTTAGGATATACTTTCCTCGTCGTTGGGGCTTGTATCAACCTAGGTATAATGATTCTTACGTTAGCGAAGAAACAACAACTTACTAATGTTCGAAAATTTAGATTCATTGCCCAGTTTTGGTTCTACAGGTTTGTCGAAAAACGCTCCTAAACGTGAGTATTCTCTAGAGCATTCGGATTCAGGGAAAGTTTTTAGTGCCTTCACATCAATTTCGATCATAGCTGCTATTTTCGGAAATGGAATCTTACCCGAAATACAGGTGAGAAATGTTTGCAATTTATTCAATACAAACATTGTATGTTATGTGTTTGAGATTTATGAGATGATTATATGTATGCAGGCAACTCTTGCTCCACCAGCCACAGGGAAGATGTTGAAAGGACTATTGTTGTGTTATAGTGTGATCTTCTTCACGTTTTACTCTGCTGCAATTTCGGGATATTGGGTTTTTGGTAACAATTCGAGCTCTAATATCCTCAAGAACTTAATGCCTGATGAAGGACCGACTCTGGCTCCTATCGTGGTGATTGGCTTAGCTGTCATCTTTGTCCTTCTTCAGCTTTTCGCCATTGGCCTTGTAAGTTTATAACTAGTGTGATCGTTATTCGATGTTACTTGGCTGTGAGACGAGTGACTAAATGTTTCTTTTTTTTGGTAACTGGTTAGGTGTATTCTCAAGTTGCGTATGAAATAATGGAGAAGAAATCAGCGGATACAACAAAAGGGATATTCTCAAAACGCAACCTTGTGCCGCGTTTGATACTAAGAACACTATATATGGCGTTTTGCGGGTTCATGGCAGCGATGCTACCGTTCTTTGGGGATATAAACGCGGTGGTAGGAGCGTTTGGGTTTATCCCACTCGATTTCGTGCTGCCAATGCTTCTATACAACATGACCTATAAGCCAACCAGACGGAGCTTCACGTATTGGATAAACATGACGATAATGGTTGTGTTCACTTGTGCAGGACTCATGGGAGCTTTCTCCTCCATTAGGAAACTTGTTCTTGATGCTAATAAGTTCAAGTTGTTTAGCAGTGAAGTTGTTGATTAGATGGTTTTGATAGTGTGATAAAAACATAAACAATACTTGTTTTGTGGTTACACTTGTACATGAATTTCTCGAGTTGATTCATTATCACACAAAATGCAAAACCAAACTAGTTACAAAATGCAAAACCAGACAAGGATTATCACACTTACGTCAATTGTTCTTGAGATGAATATGTTTTTTTTGTTAAATGATTTTCTATTTAAATACAAAGTTCCTTTGGGTATAAACACTAAACAGATTACTGGGTTCAGTAAACTCTCTCAGAGTGTGTTAATTTTCAGTATTCGTAGCTGATTGGTTCGGTTTCGGACCGATTGGATATCCACCAATCCGAAATAATACATTACATATTATTAATTTTATGCTCAATTCGGATCGTGTAATTCAGAATTTCATATTTGATATAGTAAATTTCAAATAATTTTGATAATTCTGATCGGATAATTCGGATATTTTGGATTTCATCGGATAATTCAAATCCAAATAAGAATTAAAACCATACATATTTTGGTTTCGAATACACTTGGGATTCTAAAATATCAATAAAAACCGATTTAAGTCTAAAAAAATTAGAATCATAAAATTGTTTGGATTCTAATCGGATTCTATCAGACCTAATCTAATCTGATCCGATCCAAAATTCGAATGCCCAGACTATCACATACTATGGTCATGGATTTCGGAGCGGATACTCCAATCTCATTTGCATTTTGTCTTCTTCTTCTTTTTTTTTTTAATTATTAAAAATTACCTTAAGAATCTAAATGGAAATGCAAAACAATGTGGACGTAAAGAACTTAGGATCAAGGTAATCTAGCAACAACAAAATAAATGGATATATAGTAAATTTAAAAATAAAATATAGACACAATAACAAGGTACTATTTTTTAATAGCATTTCAATATAACAACTAAAAACAAATCATGAGGAACAAAAAAATACCGAAAAAAGCTCGCGCATAGTGCAGATACTCACCTAATTATATATAAAGGTTTGTATTCATATAGTATCTTTTGGCCATTTTCTGTAAATATATATTATATTGAGAGTATGATTTGAGGATCTTCATCATAAATGAAAAAAATAAATATATGTGGGGACAAGATCAAATTAATGATTTATCATGTGATGTATCAGCGATAGTATTTGTTAAATACTATTTCTAAGGTTTACGTGTTAGGATTAGGAATTTAGGAACGAGCACGAATAGTCAACATACAGAACCTAACTCGTTTTGTGTTAATTGTTTTAGACACATGTGTGTAAGTCAGTAAAAGTTTTTTTCCTAATGGCAAAAGTAATTCATCCATTCAAGATAGAAATGGCCATTTTCTTTAAGAGAAAACCAATCTGATGAAATAGAGTTTACTTAGAAAAAGATAATACCACATGATCGTGCTTTTTTGCAAGACACTCATGTGGAAAAAGAGTGTTTGAAAGAGCTAAAATCTTCTAATTCTGACAGTAAAAGTTTAAGCTCGTTTATTTATTACATTTTTCGTCATTGTCAACTAACTATACATGAGTACTTCATAAAATCCATGTGATTTAGCTTACAAAAAAAAAAAATGTAATTACGTACGTGTATAGAACTTAAAATTCGCTAATGGTTTGGTAAACGCTAGAGTTGGGGCTTAATAATGGTTAACCAAATTTTACCACAAGTCACTAAAATATGATAGTTTAGTATGATTATTGTAGTACTATAATATATAGTCAGTTGCATTACATTCACGTGAAAATTCCACCAAGCTCGGGACACGCGTAGAGGTAGGATATCACTTCTCACTTTCCAGACATTTAATGATTTTTAATCGAGCTTATGGGTCAATCATATCTATCAATTTTTATTTTCTTAAACATATCTATCAATTACTCTAAATTATAATTAAAAAAATGTATTAAGCTTTGTGATATACAAAATTATGGTCAGTTCAATTAGTTGAGAAACTTTCAGCATTAATAGATCTAAATTTGGCCACATGAGATAATTATGTATTTTACTAGAAAAATGTTAAATTAGAGCCAAAAATTCCAAAATTTCAACCAAAAACTTAGAATTTTTATTTGTCTTTCACTAAGAACGTCGTTATCGTGGGATTAAATATTTAATTAATAAACATTAGCTGCAATACTTTCATGTTCATACATATATAAATGTTAAATGATCAGACCGTGAAGCCCATAAGACCATTCATAATTAACCACCAAGTACCCACTTCTCTCTCTCTCTCCATACATATACTATATTATAGATAAATATCCCATCAATACGTAACAACCACCGAGATATTACAATTCACAGGTTTCTAGCTATTTTATATAGTTATTGTAAACCAAAAGAAAAAGATTTTTGGGGATAGATCAATCTCTTGCGTTCATTTTTCTTCTCTTTGGTACGAAAATACAAAGATGGAGATCAAAGTCAAAGCAAAAGATGTAGAGTCGACAATGATGTCAACTAAAGAGGAGGATGAGATCAAGAAGATGAAAGAGTGTGTGGTGATTCAGAAGGCAGATGAGGAGGTTACTAAAGGACAAGAAACTATGAAGATTTTGGATGGTTCAAGACAAAACCAAGATGAAACAAGACAAGCTGATTCTAAGAATATTGACTCACCATCATCATCATCACTTGAGATGAAGAAGAAGTTGGAAATTGGTAAGTTTCTAATCTTTTTGTCCCTTTATGTTTGATAAAACGTCTTCTTCTTATCCTTTTGGTATGACTAATTCATATATTAAACCAACTAAGTTATGCTTACATGTAACAATTTGAGACAAAAATATAACAACCCCTTCGAATTTTTCTCTTACATTTATATACCAAGTCTTAGAAATTTGGGTGAAAAAGATATAGGAATTACAATTTTTTCCAATTTTTTAAAATTTTTTTATTCATTTACCTGTTAACTCTTTTGGGAACAGAGATTATCAAAAGTTAAGTAGTGTTTCACAAATTTTGCAGACCAAAAATTTACGAGTCAAAACGAAGAAAACACCAAAAAGGAAGAGGAGAAGAAGAAAGAGACCAACAATAACAATCTTTCTAACATGAAGCATAAGAAGACGAGTTCACACGTATGGGACTGTGGGAGCACTCTCTACGACTCGTTCGAGCTCAACTCGTTCAAACGTCAACTCGACTCAGCCATCTCTGCTTCCTCCGCCAGAACTATGTCCATGTCTCACCTCCCTGACCGCCGTATCCCTTCTCTCAGCTCACTTTCGCCGGAGTACTCTCCTCCTCTTCCTCCTCCACCGACAACTTCTTCTTCCTCCTCCTCCGGTGGAAAGAAACACTCGAACAAGATCTCTCGTTCTCTACAGAGATTCTTGAAGTCAATGTTCAAACCTAAACAGCACCAAAGCTTAACCACTCCTTCTTCGCCGGTCTACAAGGCGGTGGGTCACGGCGGTGGCGATAAAGATCGATACTACGTCGTTTACGACAAATCGGGTTCGTTGACAACTATTCCAGAGTCAACGGAGAAAGAAGTGAGCCCCGAGATCAACTCTCTTGTTAGGAAGACCGTGTCCGAGAGATTCCCGGCGAGTAGAGTCGTTGGTATTTCATGTGCATGATTATAATATTAATCTAAGTCGTATATTTGATATAAATTAATAAATATAAACATGTTATATGACTTATGAGATTAGAGTTATTTTTTTTTTCCCTTTTTGTTTTTATAAAATATACATTTTGGAAATGAATAATCGTGTTGAACCTTGGACGTATGTGAATGTATAGAAGTTTTTTTTTTCTTTTCAATAATTAATGTGTAGAATTGAATTTTGATGCATTTATGATATGCAACGTACGTATCGTAACCGTTTAGTGTAGATTTTATCTACCTTTGAATGTGATGTATAACAATAGCAAGGGTTATAAAGGAAACTACGTGACGGTTTTGTGTTGAAGTTGAAAAATATGTGATGGAGTTACGTTCAGATATAGTGGAATATATTTATTAACAATTCATATTTAATGAGTCATTTTCATGGTGACTTGTGAGTATTGAAAATTAGGTGTGGACTCACGTTATGTTTGCGCGTTTGATTTATTATTGATTTTGTTATGAATTTTAACTACTTCATGTAAGTAGACACAAAGTTAAAATACAAATTTTTGTTATAAATTTTGTGATTGATGCACGACATGAGGTAGGGTCTATAGGATAAGTCAATTAAAGTGTTCCTTAATAAATGAAAGGTAGATATAATAATAGTATATAGTATACACCTTGGTTTTATTTAATGCATTGCAACGTCTTCAATAACGTTGATGTTTTGATGAGATATGTCTCCTCTATCTATGTACCATAACCTCGATTTATTTGCGTACGGCGAAAATAATGACATTATATTATACGTTTTGCTTTGAATCTACGGACTACGAAAAATTGATAAGTCCTATAAATTCATTTTGTCTTATTTCATCTAATTCCACTAAATTAAAGGTTAGTCAATGAATGATTGTAACGATATGTGAAAATGATGAAAGATGATTAGTTGTTCTGTTTTGCTCTGTTTCTTGATCGTTCTCGAAGATTTTAGTCTGTATAATAACTCTATTAAGTGCAGTGGCGTTGCTTAATATATAGCAATTCATAATAATGAAGAAAGTGTCATCCATTCCAAGAAGTAAACACTGAGTGCTAATTTTCTTCAGCAGTCTAGAAGAAGAGAGACAAACAAAACATTATCACCATTCTCAGTCAAAAGAAGAAAGCATGTGTTTACCAAAAAACAAGAAAGCATGTTCGTAATTTTCAATTGAACCGGTATCGTAATTTTTGATTAAACTCGGTTTACTCGGACCGGTTCCTTTATATAATAAGATTGTTGTTTTTAGGTTTCCGGTGGGAACCCTAAACAAGAAAACGTCATTGTGAAGCAATTCCCTATATCTCAATGCACGGTCGTAAGAGAGAGGAGGATCCGAATCCAGAGGAGACCGCAGCTAAAGCCCTTGAGCTCCGGTCTCTCCAGTCCCAGTTCATGTCCAATCACCATCAAAAGATGTACATACAGTCTTCTTCTTCTTCTCTTTCCTTTCTCTCTCAACCAACCAATCATTTGATTTTGGTTTTCCAGTTACACAAAGGAAGCAATTCAATTAAGCGCGAAGCTTCTAATAACCAATCCAGAGTTCTACACTGCTTGGAACTATCCGAAGCTCGCCTTCGAGTCCCGACTCGACGAGGACTCTGATCCAAGCTTGGTCAACTCAATTATCGATGAAGAACTAGGAGTCGTGAGTGGTTTATAATTGCTAGCTGTGTTAGCTTGCACATCCCATTCATGTGAAAGTTTTCTCATGATCTCTTGGTTGTTAATCCTCAGGTACAAAATGCCTTGGAGAGGAATGTCAAGTCATATGGGGCTTGGTATCATCGAAAGTGGGTTTTGAGTAAAAAAGGGCATTATTATCCCTCCTTAGAAAATGAATTGCAACTTTTGAACGACTATCAAAAGCAAGCCCATCAAAAGCAAGACGATGAAAAGCAAGACGATCCCAGCAGGAACTTTCACGCTTGGAACTATCGCAGGTGAGAGAAATACAGGGCCTTGCTTGATTCACATTGTCAATTTCTTCATATCTTGTCTTGTTTCAGGTTTGTTGTGGAGCTAACCAAGACGTCAGAAGAGGATGAGTTGCAGTATACAACTGATATGATCAGTGATATTAGTTTCACCATCTATTCTGCGTGGCATTATCGTAGGTATGCTTGCATTTTTAAAGAACTAGTTAGATGGTGAGAGAGAGAGAGATGTATATAATTTGCTGTTGTTTCTGCAGTGTACTTGTTTCAAGTTTAGTGGCAAAAAAGGCTGATGGGTTTATGCCAAAGGAAACGATTCGTCGTGAATTGGATTATGTACATAGTGCTATTTTTACGTTAGAAGAGAAACAAAGTGGCTGGTTTTATTACCTTTGGCTTCTTGATCAGACTGTTAAAATGGAGATTCCTCTTCGCTTTTCCTCGTGGCCTTCAGATGGTTCCATTATCATTCTATCTGGACCTGACTGCTTCAATGCCTCTTCTTCTACTACTAAGTTGACTACTTTCTGTTCCGAGTCTGGTTCTTTTCCACTGATTCTTTACTTTGACCAAGCCGTAAGTGGAGTAAGCTCGTCAACTGTTACTATTGGATCTGAACTCAAAGACCTTGTTTGGGAACCAGTTTCGGATAAGAAAAACTCTCAAGTGGACTCTTGTGTTTGGGTTGCTCGTCTGAAATTTGACTGTAGAGAACCTTGCTTTAGTCGTAAGGAAACCAAAGTCAAGGTCAGCCTTGGAGGAATTGTTTCTTCCATGGGATGTAACTTGACCGCTCCTTATGAGTTTGTATTTACACTGCGTATTCATGACACTGTCGAAGTAGAGTTGTCACAACAAGAAAGCATTGTTTCATGGACGGATGGTTTTGACAATTGGGATGATAATGCACTGTCGAATGATTTGAATTCTCTTACCGCCTTAAACGCTGATACGGGTTTTGAGTGGCGTAAGAAAGCTATAAAGATAGAGATTGAACTTTTTCGTACTTTGCCTGACAGGTACAAAATAATCTTTCTAGATTTAATGGAAAAGAGAAATTTGTATGTAGTCTCTTGACCTTTTGAGTTCTTGTTCTTTCCTTGTTTAGCAAAATTGGAAAGCTCATTCTTGCAAGGCTTTTGATGGCTGAGGAAACTATGATCTCAAATGGTGTCCATTATAAAGAAATCCTCCAACTGTATAACGATCTAATGGCTCTTGATTCTTGGCATAACCAGTACTACAAGGATGAGCACAGCGTAGCTCTAATCCACAAGGTACATACTTTTTCCTGAATCTCTTAAGTTGAGTTTCTACTCTTAAATCTCTCAAGTCATACAGAGAATGTTGATGCACAGGTGACTTCAAGAACTGAATCCATGTCCAGACACCTCTTTCGGTACAGGAATATGAACAATATTATATGTTTAAGGCTCAATAACTTAACACTATCTCGGATAGCCGCGGTCGAGAAGTTGCTATTTGTCCAAATGTTAGATCTCAGTCACAATGAGCTTCATTCAGCTGAAGGTACTACATTATGTAGTGTTTTCTAACTCTTTTTGAGTCTTGTTCAGTATCAGTTGTTGCAACTTTAAAATATGTATGGGTCTGTATGTAGGATTGGAGGCGATGCAGCTTCTCTGTTGCCTAAATCTGAGTCACAACAGAATCAGGAGCTTTTCAGCGCTTGACTCTTTAAGACATCTTAAGCAGCTTAGAGTGTTGGATGTTTCACATAACCACATCTGTGGGGAACTCCCAGTAGACACAACAAGGTACCTTTGTTCTTCGCCGCTCTCTAATTCGGGTGAAACTGGAAGAGAGGTGCCTAATAAATACCAGGATGCGTATTTGGTGCTTAGAGATTTGATGAAACTGAAGCAGTTAGATATTAGAGGCAACGACCTAATATTTGCAGGAGAAGAGTTCAGCTCCTTTGTCCGCCAGGTTGTGCCAAAGCTTGTATGGCTTGATGGCCACAAACTCACAAGTTAAATGTTAGTTAGGCCACTTCTTTTTACTTAAGAAATTTTTTTCGTTTTTTTGGTTCAGACCTAACTAAATAAATTATGGCACTTGTGTGTTTGATTTGGTTTAACCTGACAAGCAAGTTTCAAACACGTCGAATTAAAAACATAAGAAAACACAAATTCATTACTAAAATCAACAAAAGAACACAACAGGTTCACAGGTTTGTAAGACAAAAGCCAATAAAAAGAAGAAAAAGGAAATAACAAAAGGAAGAAACAGAGTTTTTATAGCAAACTTGTAGCAGCTGGATTGCCTGAAACATGTCCATGGCTGAGAAACCGGAAAAGATCTTCTAACGGAAAGTAAATGATAAGTTGAGGTTATCAGAGATTATTTGGACCTCACACTTGGCTGAAGCTACTCTACGAAGCTTCTTAAGTTTCTTGAACACTTTCATCACATCTTCATCCTGTGGTGTATTGTAGTACAATGTCACTTGTTCAAGATCCGGCATTGTCTCTAGGAATTGCTTGACCTGCTTTATGTGATCCGCTACATCTTCAACAATTTCCCAAAACTCACAATCTTCTTCAATCTCCCAAAACTGACAAAAATCACCAGTGTCACCAAAGTTCAATATCTTTATAACCTTTACCGAACTTGATGATAGGCAAGCATCAATATCCTTCTTCACCCTCATATTATCCAGATTTTTGCACATGCACGGCCTATTCTCGTCCCCGCAAGATCTTCTTTTCCTATATATATGATTCAGTCCCTGAAACATAAAAGAATTAGTATCAAAGTCTGATTATGTGTGTGTTTCAAAAGCATCTCAGTCATTGATTTATAGGATGTATACAGTACCTCGAAGACAAGGGTTTGTAGATTTGGACAGTTCTTGAGTAGAGGTGGTAATGATTTCCATCCTACATGTAGTCCAGTCTTAATAGTTAACTGAATCAGATTCTCGAATACCGGCATTGTTTCACGGCAGCAACCAAGTACCTAAAAGAAAACCAAATCAACGACATATATAATTACTCACTTGTCAATATCTGAGTAGAAATTTAAAAGATTAGGAGAAAGATGTGACTAACCTTGAGAGCATCTTCAGTCAAGTAGAGAATCTTGACATTACATATTCCCATGAAAAGCTTTGTTACATTATTATTGTCATTTTTAATCTGTTTAGAGGTCTTACAAAGACCAAGACGAGCTTCAACAAGCGAGTCAAACCTCACATGTTGATACTTGTCCGCAATTGTATCCAAGTACTCTAGGTAGACTAGATTTGGAATATCAAATGACCATAACACGATCGGTTTAAAATCTTTAGCCTTCACAAAATTTTCAAAACGAGAAAATTTTAGTATCTTCAGAGTTGGGACAGACACGGTTACGTAGCAAGGTTCAGGTTCTGAAGACTCCTCCCATATCAAATTCATCAGCAATAATTCTTTGAGCATGTGACAGCCAGAAAGAAGTTTCTGAAACATTCTAGTATCCATCTTAACATAATCAAGATGGAGAGTCTTAAGCATTGGAAGAGAAACATCACATTCCACATTAACGTTGACACCATCCTGAAACTGTATCTTCAGCCTAACCAATGTCTTGCTCACAAAGATCTCTGAAGGCAGAGGATAAAAAGTCGAGTTGGAACCAAAACCGCGAGATGACGGGATATGTAGATCAATATCTAACACACCACGTTTCAACACTTTAGGTATCCATTCAAGCACCGAGTTTTGATCAACACCTTCACACTTAACGTAGAATCTGTTCAACGTAGCATTCGCTTCCGCTTGCAAAGTCAATACACTACCCACGAAAAGCATAAAACTTTCAGAACCCTTTCTCCTCTCTTCACAAGTCATTAGAGGATCGAAATAGAAGGATTCATCAAAGTCAAGGTTTGGCATAAAAGCAAGCAAAGGCTTCCATCTTTTGGCAAGAACAGTAGTTGAAGCAGCTTCTTTTGTTGGAAGGAATGATAAGATGTGGCAAATGAGTGCGTCTGGTA
>Ga0041059_1001242_pt1 | contig 20385 bp, 7 predicted proteins | sample AraColnosormetaG_FD_56232 | JGI IMG/M metagenome (GOLD analysis project Ga0041059, IMG submission 56232) | Arabidopsis roots microbial communities from North Carolina, USA - Col MF nosort | ecosystem: Host-associated > Plants > Roots > Unclassified | place: USA: North Carolina | collected 2013-09-02 | reverse complement strand
CATTAATATCATAAAATAATAATTGTATAAAAATATCAACTATATATATATATTATACTTATATATAAGAAATTTCAATGAAATATAATTTTAGTATTGTGTCTATTTACTTAAATTTGCTTAAGTTTTTTATTTCATTTTAATATTTTACTTTATCAAAAAAATTTCTTATTGTTTTATAAACATGATAATTATTTCTATTTGTAATTGGTTCTAAAAATATATTTTAGATAATGAAATGAATCTTACATTTTCATAGAAATTAACAACAATTGCCATATTTGGAAAATCTCTCTATAAATTAATAAATATTAATTTATCGAGAAATTAATACCTCTATAAATTAATAGAATTTTGCGGTGCCAACATTATTAATTTATAGAGGTTTTACTGTAGCTGAAAGTGGTGGAGCTGAACGCATTCGAGCGTGAATATGTCGTCACATATAGTGAAGGAAAAGATTATACGATGAGCTTGCTCTTGAAAACTTGCAGTTGCAAGGTATTCGATATCCAAAAGTATCCTTGTATTCACGCATTAACTTAGGGTCCGAATGGTGACAACAAATAGAGCGGAACGGACAAAGCGGACAATGCGGATAAAGTGCAGAAAAAGCGGTTATAGTGGACATAGCGGATGAAATGGACACAACGGATTATGTTGATGAAACATAGCGATTTTATGAGTTGAATGGTTAAAAGCGGACAAAACGGTCTAATGTTTTAAAAAAAAAAAAATTTGTAACAAAACTTTTCTGAACAACTATTAATTTTGTTTTAGTACCACAACATATTGAAAAATGTATCAAAAATACAAATTCAAATGTAAAATCAAATATTTTGATTTTCCGATAACATATTTGCAATCGTTTCTCGAATGTTTGCCATATGTTGTCCATATGCATTTTCTGCTTCATCAAGCTCAAATGATGCATTGTTCTGATCTTCAGTTTAAGTCTCGGTAAAATATTCAACAAAATATGCATTTGTAAAATTAGAAACTCTTATAAAATTATGGAAACCCATTGTTGCGATAATTAGTCTCCTTGGAACATCCAAATCATATCTTGGAAAATCAGTTAAAATTCTCCATTTCTTCTTCCATACTCCGAAAGTGCGTTCAATTATAGACCAAAGAGATGCATGAGATCAGTTAAACAATTCTTCCTTGTTTTTCGGAGGAGGACCGGTATAGAACTGTGACATGTGGTATCTCAGAAGTCTATTTTGTGTTGACCTATAAGGCGCTAAAAACCCTTGCTTATTAGGATATCGAGAGTCAACTACATAATTGTCTCCCGGGGTAAAGGAAACTCAGAATCACCATTTTACGTGAGTGAAAGGACAGCTGTATCATGGCATGCACTCGGTGCTCCATTCCATACATATGTGAATAACATATTTATATCACATATTGCCATTACATTGATACTTGCGTAGTTGTGTCGGTTCCAATAAATGGCTTGTAACTCAGGCTTTACTTTGACACACACATGAGTTCCATCCATAACTCCAACAAAACCACTTAAATATGGCCAATATCGTCGATCAACTTGTAGACGTTGAGGAATCCGAAGTAATTGTTGTGTTATTGGTGTCTTGATGTAATCTGAGGCAAGAAGTTATGTAGCTTCCAACACTTCACTAAACTTTCTATTCACGGTTTCTTGGTTTCGTCCGAATCGTAAACCAATATCTCGTTGAATTTCATTGTGTCCACACACTCGTAGAAACATTGCAACACTCTCTTCAACACTTGCATTCAATGAAGATTGTAACCCATAATTTTCTTTTAAAATAGAGCATAGTCCTGTGAAGGTAGCAAACGACATTCTCAATAATTGTAGACATGCAGCATTGTCATTTTGAATACGATCCCAAAGAATTAGCCATCCCAATCCTCTACTTGTTTTGGATAGTCCTTTTTGAAAGTCCTGTGAAAGTAATTCAACGTTGGATTTATTAAAAATTCTTCTATTTGCTCATTTTCCAAAGGCTATAACTCAAATATTTCTACGTCAGATAAGTTGTGAATTTCTTGTGAATGTAGTTGACAAATTCGAAAAGCCTGAAATAACATTAAAATACATAAGTAACAAGAAAAAAAAAAACTCAATCACAACTAATTCCATATTGAGAAATTTTACTCAAACATAAGTACTTCATCAAACTAATAGAAATTTTACATATATAAATAAACTAACATAATAAACTACTCTTCCTCAGTTTCGCTCATGTCGTTATCAACTAAGTTTTGTCGAGGAAGAGGTTGCGATGTGGATGGATTGTTTTCTCCTAAAGTGCTAAATAGTCCGAATGATCTTAGTGTCTAAAACATTTGGCCACTTGGAGAATTACTGAGAAACCCTAGATTCGGAGACCCTACTTGTGGTCTCTGTGTATAACGAGTAAATCCTAGCCTCGGAGATCCAAAACCCGATCCTGGAGAATGATTACCAAACCCAATGCTCGGAGATCCTACTTGTGATCTTCGAGATGCTCGTTGCTCAACATTTATCGGTGCAAGAAAGTGTCGAAAACCTGTAGTAGATGGGTCAATACGAATACTTGGAGTTCTTTGGCTTGTATTTGCAGACATACTACAAGCAGATGATGGACCAGATGATGGATCAGATGATCGAGGCGTACAAGACCCACTCGGTGGACGAGTAATTCCTACATTTTCACCTTGGCTTGTAAATCCTGTTAGAGACTCCAATAATCATATCCTATCCTCATTGGTCTGAAACCGACTTTAAGACATCCAATAATTACGCCAAAATAGATCAGTTTTCAGAAGTTGGAGGCATTGAACGTAGAAATCATTGTATCTTCGAATCTCCAATGATTCAAGAATATCGACCGCCCTTTCAAACTCGGTAAAATCTTCGCGGTCAAAAGCACCAGGACGTAGTCGTTCAAAAGATTCCCTTTGAAAGTCTCTTATGGAAGACATTGTCTCTTGAATGGTCGATTCAAAAAATTTTCTTCTACGTGGTACCCATGATCCGCTAGACTCTCTTGATCCATTCTTTCGACTAGCCGATGGATCAACTCTTGAATGTTGTCGATCGTGTGAATTCATATGATGGTTGTGAATCATTATAAATGATCACACGATACATCTTCTTGGTTTGTTGAGTTTCTTGAACTTCATTAGGCTCACAATCGTCGTCGTTATCACCATCATGTGAATTGTCATTTCTGATTTCCGCTTTTCTTTGCCGCACAGACTATTGACGTTGAGAACCCACATCTAAGACTGCAAAGCAATGAGACGTGATATCCCAATCTTTTGGAGGTTCGCGGTTCAAGCGTGCTAGTTTCGCAAACTCCTAAGATTAAAAAGTTAATGTAAGAAAATTATCTATAATTTTTGTAATAATTAAATTGATGAAATTAGGGACCTGTTTCACGATTATCCCACCATGCTTCGTCAGCCTCTATCCTTCTCGTAATAGTATCAACCAAAATTCTAGTCTTACTTTGTAGATGCTTCCAAAGCTTGAACTCTATCTTCCATTGCAGCACTTAGGGATCGAATTCACAAAGTTTTCGGATCACGCAATAGACTAATGGCTAATCGAATTGAGCTAAGTAAAATAGTAAAGAAAATAAAGAGACACAAAAAGTGAGCAATAGCAATCGATTGGATGGTTGTGAAACAAGCTAATAAAAGCGTCAGGCTTAGGGTATTCTCAGAAAATAGATGATAGTAGATCTAGAAATAGCTAGGTTGTTATCGAACCGTTCTCAAACTCAAACTATGATTTTAGAGTAACCGGTGGTGTTCCGCGAAAATAACCGGAGAAGCTGAGAAATCTTATACTAAAGCATGCATTATTATCAAGTTTGATTAGTTCACCTAGTATCTAAACCAGAGCCCTTCTATGAGCCTACCTGTTCTTTCTTAAATGCCTAGGCTCATCTATGATAGATCAAATAGCAAGTACCTATGGTGGGCATACCTATTATCTAATATCAAGTTCTAGTTAGCTACTCTAGAACTAGCATGAAGAACAATAAAGATGAAGAATCCTACATATAACCTAGCAAGGGGCAATATATTAAGTCATCTAAATCCCTAATGAGAAACCTTAAACCTAACAAGAAAACTACTCAAACATGATGAATGAAGCAAACAACATGATTGAATAAGAAATCACTGAATAAAACAAGAATAGATTAAGGTTTAGCAGGATTTTCTCTAAAGGGAGTTTCCATAGGGTTTTGCTCCCAAAGTACAAAAGAGAAAAGGAGAATAGCCTCTCCAAGCTTAGGTCTAAACAATGACCTTTAAAACTATATATATGACCTAAAAACGTGATGGGCCTTCTTTAGAAATAAGAGAAACTTCTGGGCCATATATGGAAATCTTCAAAACATCAATAAATTGCGTCTTCGAATTGTCGTCAGGTATTGGTGTCGCTCGACACCAGGGGTGGTGTCGTTCGACACCTACGGGGATTTTGGTCTGCGAACTGCTTCTGCAACTTAAGTTGTCTGTTTTGCTCCAGAATGCTCCATAATCTCCAAATGCATCACAAACATGTAAAGATCTGAAAAAGACTAGAAAAGACTCTAGAAATAACAATTAGACTTTAAAACCTATACCTAAAACATAGTTAAAAGCAGTAAAAATAGGGTTTTATCAACACACATGTGCCATTATTACCTAGTTAGTATTTCCCAATGTTACCATTACTATCCACAATTCACAATTGTAGTATTAGCCACATCCGCCAACACTACCTAGATATCAACTTAGTATTTCCCAATGTTACTAGTACTATCCACAATTCACAATTGTATTATTACTCACATCCGACAATATAACCTAGAAATCAACTTAGTAATTCCCAATGTTACTAGTACTATCCACAAATCAAAATTGTACTATTACTCAATTCAAGCGGTATTACTCGTCATATCCATGACATTTGCCATTGAGATGTCCTCGTGTCTCCTCCCCTCCTCCTCCACGGGTTTTTCCATTGAGACGTCCTCGTCTCTCTCCTCTTCCATTGAGACTTTCTCGTGTCTCTCCTCCTCCACGATAGTAGCGATACAAACGCCCTCTTGTCTCTCCTCGTCCACGGGATAAGCATTTGAGATGTCCACGTTTGCTCCTTTGATTTGGAATCAGAGCCCAAGGTTCGCCTACTACTACTCCCTGATTCTTCTTCAGTTCCTTCTCTTTCATTCTCATCTTGCTCATGAGTTTGCTCATTCTCTTCTTCATTGGGAATCTGTTTTTAAAATGAATAAAACGTAGCATCATCAACCACCCCCGTTGTTGGAGCCGTCGCGTCCGCCTCCGTCATTCAGGCCGGTGGAGCTTCCAACAACAGTACCGCTGGTGGAGCTTCCGTTTCCGGTACTTTCTCTTTTAGAGCCGGCACTTCTCTCTCTTTCTTTTTCTTTGACCCAAACCTTTCGTTGTCTTAGGTATTATCTTTCTCCGACTTCTCTTCGATCGATTGAACAATTTAAAGACAATGACAAAGAAAGAAGAACACAGATCGATCAATTGAACAATTAAAGAGGCAATGCGGTTACGAATTCTGCGGTTATTCGAATTAAAGGAGAAGGGAGAGATATCGAAAAGCTTAACGGTTACAAGAAGAAGAATTCGAATTGGAAATATCTCGAAATATCAGGGATTTGATTATTTTTTTCTTCAAAAAAAGAATAAAAGATTGTTCAGATGAAGAGGCTCAGATACGAACCATTGTTTTGGGTGTAGTTGTTAGGTTTGGATGGGGATATGATAGTAATTAATATCTAAATTTTTTGATTAAAAATTAAATATTTATTCACTTCTATCTGAGAGAAAGAGTTATTGGGTTCGGCTAAAAGAAAAACGGATTTTCCACAGGAAACTAAAAATATGGGCTTTCTCATTTTTTGGTAACATAAATAAATGAAAACAGATTAATATGAAGAGGAGCGATTTCTTGAAAGAGTATGCCTTGAGAGAGGCGATAACGTGGCAAGTTATGATTAGCTATTGAATTTTAACAAAAAAAAAAGACACAATGTTCTGTCTCTCTCTCTGCCTCGCCAAAATCTTCTCGACTAAGCCGATTGCGATTCACTGCAGATTTCCTTGAATCCGTTGATTGCTCTCCTCATTTTAATAACTTAAAGGCTGTAGATCAAAATACAATCTACCAATCCCTTTTTTGATCATCATCTCACCTAAATACAAACCAATCTGGATAGTAGATTCGCAACTCTATTTAGCATCGATTGTGGAGGTTTTCTTAAACAAGGAAACATTCATGTTGGCTTTGGTGTCAATTCGAGTTTGAAAAAGCCATAAACTTGTACGTTCGTCAGTTTGTCAGTTCATCAGTCCGTCAGTTCTTTCTATTTTTCTTTATGTTCAGTTCTTTCTATTTCTCTTTATGTTGAGAGTTTGAACCCAAAACTTTCTCCCCTTTCGTTCAAATTTTAATTGAAATATTTTGATTGCGGGATATCTGTAATTGTCATAGATTAAGGGATGTAAGACATAATTTAGGATGACCATTCTTATTCTTTGTACCTAATCACTGCGTCTCCGTGGCCCCAAATTTTACAGAATTGCTTGTGACAATCTTTTTTTTTTTTGGTTAGTTTGTTATAATCCTAGTTATGTCATCCTAGAAGATAGATTTCTAAAAGACAAGTATGAGACTATCATGAGCTTCTTAATTGATTGAATTAGTGTCAACGTTTGAAGTCTCTGTTTTTGAGAAGGTAATGGAACATATCACAATATATATATACCTAAGAAATTTGTATCCTCCTTTTATTACTCATGTCTTTAGTATTAGTCGGTTGATGGGTTACTGATTTGAGACAGTATGTTTTTTCTCACATTTTCGCTTGACTATGAAGACAAAACTTCCCATAGATCTGTTTTATGCACACACAACAAGAATAATGTGGAGGTAAAGATGATTACTACGATCTTCAGATCCACTTTGGTTTTATTCTCTGTTTTTGCTTACATGTAATGTGAGCGAGAGTCAAAAGTGATTAAGGTCCTATGAAGACTAATGTTTATAGTGTATTTGAAATATGGTTTTGATGTGCCGAGAGAAACTAGGTAATTTGGTCCTTATTAAAGATGCGACGACGACCAGGAATCGGAGGATTACAAAAGGCCGCAACTGCTAGGGTTTAATCCTAAACCCAATTTCATAGTTTTCTCTCAAATCTTATTTAATTGAATTCGCGCTTTTATCTCTCTATGCATCAAAAACAGGATCAATACCGGTTGCTAGGAGAAAATGTAGCCAAGTTACGGACTGATATGATGAAAGAATAGCTCTCCACGTTCCGTTCCCAGCTTGAAGAGTTCGCTCGTAAACACAAGGTCGTTATATGTTGAATCTTATATATATATTTTGTTGTGGTTGTTGTTGTTTTGTCATCGTCTTGATTTCGTAATAAGAACATGTAGTTTAATAACATGTTCCTGAATTTGAAACAATTGTGGTGAAAAGAAGCATAATTTTTTCTTTGGTTGGAGAATGACATTCGTAAGAATCCTGCCTTCAGGGCTCAATTCCTTGAAATGTGTGCTAACATTGGTGTGGATCCTCTTGCTTCTAACAAGGGTTTCTAGGCTGAGCTCCTCGGTATTGGTGACTTCTACTATGAACTTGGTATGTTTAGCGCCACTGAAGAAGATGCTTCTGATTTTTGGTTAGCTATAAAATATATTGTGTACTTTTTTCTCTTTTTTAGAATTTTCGTGAATTCATTATATAGGAGTTCAGATTATTGAAGTTTGCATGATTACAAGATCACATAATGGAGGTTTGATCAGCTTGCAAGAGCTCTGCAACCATCTTCGTCAGAGAAGGAAGAAAGATCGTGAAGCTGTGACTGAAGATGATTGTTTACGAGCTATTAGCAAGCTAAAGGTTTCTATCTCACTTGTGTTTTTCTTTTTTCTTTCAGATTTTTTGAACTGATCTTGCTGGTATCTTGGGATTTTCTCCTTAGGTATTGGGTAGCGGATTTGAGGTTATCACTATTGGCAAGAAAAAGCTTGTTCGTACGGTTCCCACGGAGCTGAACAAAGACCATAACCAGATGTTGGAGTTGGCTCTGGTTATAATCAGACCATACATTCTTCCTAAAAAGAAAACAATTTTTTACATGTTTCTTAGAAGTTTAAATTGAAGTGACTTGAGGATTTTGTTACTTTTGACACAGAGCCAAGGCTTTGTGATTGTGGAAGAGGTACAAAGACGCCTCTCGTGGACATCTGGTCGCGTTATAGATGCTCTCGAAACTTTGTTAGAAGTATGCATTTGCAATCTATTACTATAATTGGATTATGTGCTTCAATACCTCTATTATACTGGTAGATGCAATGCAACCTATGCGACTCCTTAAACCTTGCAATTTTATAATTCATTTTCAGGAGGGCCTTGCAATGATCGACAATGGCCATAAAGACGGAAAGTGTCGGTACTGGTTTCCCTGTGTTTCTTCAGTTTACTCATCCACCGGATCTGATACTTAACCTGATACATGCTCTGTCTTTTTTGCTTGCTTTATATGAAATACTGTCACACTTTCTTACACATAAATTACGAAGAAATCTCTTCGGTATATTACTTAAATTCTCGTGTACATGTATCAAGAATTGTTTGATTCATAGACCACCTTGTTAAAAAAAATATTATGCTTTGTTGTTGGAGATCTCTGTTTCTTCTATCCAGTCAGAGTTTGGTTCACCCCATAATCGAGGTCTCATCCCAAGCTGGAAATAAAAAACACCATCTCCAATTCTTCAAAGACATTGCTCTCATCCAAAACATTGTTCCATGTCCCACTCACGATGCAGTAATTGTTGTTATATGGTGCTCGATGATGTTCCGCGTGCTGTCTCCTTGAAACAAGCAATCCCATGTTCTGCAACGCTACCACGAGAGGTGGACGCTTGCTCTTGGTTCCATGTGCCCAAGCATGGAATTGCTGGCTAAGCATTATGCAAAATGCAAATGTGCACACAAAGCCATGAAACACATCGTCGTTAAATGCAAGGTCTAGTGGGAGAATTGTAAAGGTTATGACTTGAGCCAGAGCGTGTAGATTGTTAGCAAATTACCGTATGGTGATTGTCCAAGACCACTTGTGGTGACCCTGAAATGCTTCGATTTGGGTTCCTACTACAGGTGTTGACTCATCACCATAGTTATCAATGGCCAAGTGGTAGACACCGGAACCTAGATCAGCTAAGATGTACCCTGCATAACCGGCTAAAGCTGGATCGAGCCAGAGATGAGAATCAAACCCTCCAATGACAGATTTAGCTCAAGAGACAAACAAAGTGGTGCAGCCCGCTGCAACCCTTAACCGATGGGTCCATGTCGATTTCAGAGTTGGGTCGTTGGTCAGAGGAGGACTCACAAGACGTTGCTCAACCACAAGCTTCTCATGATTAGGCTGAAACTTGGTCAATTGTAGGGTTGTGTCGTTTGACAGAGGAGATTTCACAATGCGTTGCTCTACCACAAGCTTCTCACGATTTAGCTGAGGCTTGGTAGTAGTAAAATATTACAAAAAAATATATTTATTTTGCATCCGCTTAGGCGGGCCTTATCTAGTTATCATATAAATTAGTTTTGATGTTATCATTTGGATCTTTTTGCACCGTTTTCATTATCATATTATCAACATCTTTTTATTTTATATATATTGACTAAAGTTTTATGCAAAATCTTATATATATAAAATATGAAACGGCTCTTTAAATATTTTGTAATATTTTCCACTAACTCATTTTGGAAAGCTTTTGGAAAAGAATCCAACAACAAGATTTATTATGATGCCCTATAAAAACAAATTTCTCCCAAAATATCTGATTACAAAAATTATATATCTTAGTATTTTTGATACTATATACATATACTATTTTCTTCGATAATGTGACACATTTAAAGGTATCTAATTTTCATTTTAAAAATAAACATTACCTAATTTTGAAGAAAATTCTTCAAGATTTAAGATCATGAGCATGTGCAAGCCTAGAGAACTGGCCTCCAATATTTTTCAAGTGGTCGTAACTCCCTGTCTCTATTACAGTTCCATCTACGATCAATGCAATACAATCCAAATTTTTCAAGGTGTTCAGACGGTGAGCCACTACTACAGTAGTCATATTTCGGCTAGCCATGATCCTAGCTAGAGCGTCCTGAACCTCCTGCTCTGAGTTAGAGTCTAAGGAACTCGTAACCTCATCAAGTAGAAGGATTATAGGGCTTCTCAGAAAGGCTCTAGCGATAGCTATCCTCTGTTTTTGACCACCTGAAAGTTGTACTCCTCTTTCTCCACATTCTGTTTTATATCCTTTTTCCATTGCCCTTTATAGATGAAAAACAAAACATAAAGAGAATTGAACATAGCAAAAAAAAAAGGAAGAAAAAATAACAAAAAGCATACGAAAATATTATTTTGTTAGCTCATTCAAAATTTACGATAAGAAGTTTGAACTCTAAAGTCTATAAATATCAAACAAAACAAAAATATGTTTTGAACTCTAGAAACTACTAGCCAAAACATACAAGGAGGATGCAAATACTACTTGTGTATTATATGTAAAAATAGAATCACACTTACGAGATGAAATCATGAGCATTCGCGGCTTTAGCAGCCTCCACTACCTCATCCTCCGTTGCTTCGGGTCGTCCGAGTATAATATTATCTTGGATACTTCCTGAGTAAACAACTGGCTCTTGGCTCACTAGAGCAGTATGTTTTCTATACCATTTGATATTTATATCTCGCAAATTTTCACTATCTATTTTCACACAACCTATTTCCACATCATAGAAGCGTTGGATCAAAGCTATCACTGTTGATTTACCACATCCTGATGTACCAACCAATCCAATGCTTGTCCCAGGCTTGATATCCAAGGAAAAATCTCGAAGCACCAGAATACTAGGCCGGTTAGGGTATGAAAAATCGATATTCTTCAGTTCTATTCGGCCTTGTATTGTCCCCATCTTTTCTCCATGGTTTGTATTTTCCTACATGTAACACTAACTATTAATAATATACGACGATTAGTTCAAAGAAAATTTTCAACGTCCTATAGAAGATGATAAAATGTTAATGGATGTTTGTAACTTACATGCGATGAAGGACGATCAAGGATATTGAAAACAGAAGAAATGGCGGCAGTGCCTTTGGCAAGGTCAGAAGTCATGCTTCCTGCTTCCGCAATAACCTTGCCAGTGCTTACCAAAACAAAGAATGTCTTGAATACATCCCCGGCCGATATTTCCCCTTTTTGAACCAACACTCCTCCATACCAAAAGTCTAATGCCCATGTCAAGAATGTTAGGCATTGTGCAGACCCCATCCCAAAGCCTGCGAGCCAAGCTGCCTTCCTACCCTTTCTTTTTGCCTCATATTGAGCATTGTCAAATATTTCTATGATCTTCTTCGTAGACCCTAAGGATGTAACAATTTTGTGGTTGTAAATAGCTTCTGATGCAATCTGTGAGCTACGGTTTTGTGCATAGGCGTAATTGTTGGAAATTTTGGAGAGCAAAACCTTTTTGGTATAGAAGCAAAGGATAGAGAGTGGCTGTACCGCGATCATTACCAACGCGAGTTTCCAAGAAATTAGTAGACCTATGATCATTGCGATTGTGACACCTGAAATGGTCTGGACAAGTAAGGAGATTCTGTCGGCTACTAAGGACTTCACAATGGACACTTCATTATTAAGCCTTGAACAAATCTCACTGGTAAAGTTCTCTTCCACATCAAACCATGCAGGTTCAAAGGTAAAGATTTTTTCAAGCATTTTCAACCGAAGTCGTTGCATTAGCCTTTCACCCATTTTTGCAAAACTATAATGCTGAAGGAGATTAAGGGTGATGGAGAGAAAGGTAAGGGAAATGAAGATTAAAGAGTAGATGTGTATCTTATCTTGCATTTCTTGAGAGCTTTTTGCGAAAAATGCTGATATCATACCGCCAATACTTAAGGCATAAACCGGTTGGATTGCACCAAATGTAGTTGCTGATATGCAACCGACGAGAGAAGACTTCCACTCAGGAGAAACAAATGGAAGAAGTCGAGTGAATGAAGTAGAAGGGATATTTTCATTGATCTTGGTTGTGTGATTGCTCTCCAATGTGATAGGAGAAACAATGAGATCAGGAGATGACCTATTGCTTAGCCTAATGACACTGTTCATAGTCGACCAACGTTGTTGTATCTCAGGACTGTTGACCCTATCTTGAAGATCTTGTTGATGTTCATGACCGAATTGTCTTTGAAGTTTTACGAGTTTTGCATAATGGTTGTTCTTTGTCATCAAATCTTCATGAGAACCCAATTCTCTAACGGAACCATTTTCTAACATGGCAATGATATTTGCTCCTCTAACTGTTGAAAGCTTATGTGCCACCACCTATTTCACAATATATGCATATTGTTATAAGGAAAAAAAAACTCATGAGTTTGAGAAAAGTTTAAAGTACCAATGTAGTTCGTCCTGCGGCTACTTGATCAAGTGCATTTTGAATCAATGTTTCGGATTCTCCATCTAGTGCACTTGTTGCTTCATCTAGAAGTAAAATAACGGGATTTCTAATAATTGCCCGTGCAATTGCAATCCGCTGCTTCTGACCTCCTGATAAAAGGGCGCCGCGATTGCCTATCTGTTTTCATGTCAATGGTATAACAAAATATAACAAATTATAATTATGTAAATAAATTTACTTTCAAATACATACGTGTGTATCATAACCATTTGGTAGTTGTGTTATAAAGCCATGTGCATTTGCAGCCTTTGCAGCTGAAATAACTTCATCCATTGACGCCTTATTTTTCCCAAACATTAGATTTTCCATTATGGACGTTCCAAATAAAGCATGATCTTGACTCACTACACCAATGTGTTGTCTCATCCATTTTAACTGAAGAGTCTTTATGTCAAACCCATCAATCCTCACAAACCCCTCACATGGATCATAAAACCTTTGTAGTAATGCAATTACTGTTGATTTGCCACTTCCACTAGCTCCCATTAAAGCTACACTTTGCCCAACATCAACAGTGAGAGTGAAGTCTTTGAGAATTATGGTTTCTGGACGAGAAAGATATACTAAGGTTACACGTTCAAACTCTACTCTTCCCTTCATTTTCTCTCCGGGTATGAATCCTTTCTTTGTATCCTCACCATCTATCTCTGAAATTCTATCAATTCTTGAACATATTCGAGCTGCCGCAACTGAAGCCTCGGAAAAGTATCTTATTTCAGTCAGTGCCGTCCCTAGAGAGCTGCACCATTTTATTCATTCAACAAATATTACTTATTATCTCATGCAATCTGAAAGTATGTAAGGATTTACTTACTTACATTCCACCCAAGACGAAGGAGATACCAGCTGCATAAATGCGTCCACCGGTTTCTTGTTTGTGCATCACCAATCTGCTTCCGTACCAAGCAAGAAAAGCCCAAATGGTGAATGAAATCCCTGAGCTTCCCACGGCTAAACCTTTGGCAAGACCTTGCTTTAACCCAAGCTTTTTGTGTCTTTCCAAGACTTCCGAGTATTTCTTGATTATTTGAGTTTCGGCTGTGAATGAAAGAATTGTCTTGATGGAGCTTAGAGCCTGTTCCACGATGGAGTTTGCTTTGGTGTATTCTTTAAAAGATTTCTTTGATAAGTGAACAAGGTATTTGCCATAGATCAACCCTGGGATTAGAAGAAGAACAAGTGTTGGGATGGCCACCACGGTTAATCTCCATGAAAAGTATGCCGAAAACACAAGGCCAGTGATGAAAACTGATATGTGCATCAAAAATATGGGCACCTGAGATAATTAGCAGATTGGTAAATTTCTTTATTATGACAAAACATGTTTAAAACAATTTTTTATTCTTTTATTTAAAAAGTATGCCCTTACAATTACAATAATAGTAAACTAATCCTGTTGTACAATCTTACGCATAAGAAAACTATAAGTTTATTTCTTCTTAATTAAAATCGCATTATCAAACATGTTCTATAAATAAGAGTATCTTACTAATTAATTTATTTTATTGCTGTTAAATCAAATATTTTATATTGTTACAGCTATGTTCTTAAACTATGAATTGATCGATAGGCGGAGATTACTAGAAAACTCAATAATGACTAAACTCTTAGGCCAACTCCATTGATGTTTCTTAAAAGTTTCTTAAATCCAATCCTTAAAAATAAAACTCAAAAACTAAATCAAAATTTATATTAATGTGAAGGATCAAGCCTAAATAAAGATTTTAAGAATTGTTAAGAAACTGTGACATGTCGCTTTTATGATTGGCTCGATTTTTTATTTTCTTTGACTCGTAATTATTAACAAAAGAAAGAAAAAAAACTCTTTTATGAAATCTCAAATCTCTCCCTTTCTCTCACAACACCACATAACTCTCTGATTCTTCAACCTCTTTTCGTTTTAAATATCAAATTAGTTGAGCATATATGACAAAAATATTACCAAATCAAGCTTAAATCTAATCGTTATTCCGGTTTTGATTTGTCTTTTTTTTTTTTAAAAGGTTTTTTTGTCATCTATGTTTACTATTTAAGAATTTCTAGTAGTTATTATGTTTGACCAAATAAAATTATTTATAATTTTATATTTTAAAAATAAGTTTCTTCAAAGAAACTCATTTAAGGACTCCACCATTGGAGAATAAAAATTATAAGGACTCAACAAAAACTCTAAACTTCAAAATTATCAAAGTTTATTATTACAAATTTTAAAGGATTCTTTCTAAGGACTCCACCATTAGATTTGCTCTTAGAGCCCTTTATACATGTATTTCACCAAAAAAATAATCCTTTATCAATGTAAAATTGGTAGTGTTTTGGACCTTTTTCTACAAAAGTTATAAATTTAGAACAACAAGGTACATACTGTATGTTTTTTTTTAGGTAGTTTTTGTATATCTCAAATTATACCGTACGTCAACCACAATATTAAACTTAATAAGCTTTCACAAATGACAGCTCAATATATACCTTTTCACTAAGAAGTTGTTGGATGAGAGAAGTATCCGTAGAAATGGTGTGGATGATTTCAGAAGTGGAAATATCTGAATCGAAAAACGAAACTTCTTGTCGGAGAACAGCTTCAAGATATGTTCGACGTATCTTCATAACTTGTCTTTCGCTTGTTTTGCTCCAACAATATCCCTCTGCACCAAAAAATCCATTCCATATATTTTTAAATCATTTTATTGCATACATATTTACAATTAAGAAAATACTTAAATGATGATATAAAAACTATTGACATTACCCATAAATGCCACTCCCAAGATTGCCAATCCCAGGTATACAAAGTATAAACTGCACTGTATAAAATAAATAATGCAATGTTTAGGTCGAATGTTTATTAAGAAATCTAATCACTCAAGAATATTTTTCTTATCAACATATATTATGAAAATAAAATAACTTGTTGGTTAACGAAACTAAAAGAAAAGAATTTACATAAATAAAATCATGGAAACGAATTGTTCTATTATGAGCTAAATAACTAGCTTTGAATTCATAGAATTTGGAATATAATATATATAAAAAACACCTAAAACTTAAAAGGATCACACATGAATACAATAATCAGTATCTTTCTTTAACACATGGATCATTGTGACATCAAGAATTGAACTGCATATCACTTGAGCGATACATGTGTATAAAAAACTCCCACGAACAAATTTTATTCAAATACGTACATCGATACATATATCATTCCATAAATAGATAAAACTAATTAAACCCTTCAACAAAAAACAAAGATTGATAACAATTATTTTGTTTTCACTATTTTACTTCTTAATATTTTTAATTTTAACAATTGTTTCTGGAATAAATATAACAACTATCAACCTAACTGAATTAAGAGATGACTAACCTTTTGAATCTCTTCTTTGAAATTTGTGGAACTAGGATTGTGTTGACTGTAGCCCAAAGTATTCATGATCCTGCTTACGAACACTAGCGACACATTCGTGGACATTCCATCTCCAATGGCTCCCACACTACCAAGTACCATAAGAACTATATCTATCCAATCTGCAAACCGAAATATTACGTGTGTGTTCCTACTCGATTTAGATGATACCGTCTCGGTTTTCGCTTGAGATCTCATCTTATTTCTTGTTTTGTCTTTGCTCTTCTTGAAAATTTTCTTAAACCTCGATGAGAAGAGTTACATTAACTATAAGAAGAGTGAGACAAGTGATGGTTGAAGTGTTATGCACCAAAAATGGAAGGTGGGAGGAACTTTTGCTTTTGTATGTTTTAACAATATAATATTAATTGCTTTTATATGTGATTTTCAATAATGTAGGTGTTCTTTATTATGCTTTTATCTTATGGTTGTTGATAATTCTATTTCATCACAAGTGGATTTCATTTGGTCACCGACTGACCGCATAATCCTGCTTTTGTTTAATTTTTGTTTTTATTTTATGACCAATCATTAACCATCTATAAAAGAGAGACCGATATTTTATGCTAGTAATACCACTTACTCTTCGACTGCGTTGTCTACTTCAACAATCCTCTTATATATTGTTTGAAAAACAAATCTCAAGTCTCAAGTCTCAAGTCTCAACAAGTGTTATATTCAATAATGTTTTTTTATTTAATAAAATTTGATTTGTAAGATGTTACAAAAATTCAGATACTATAACAAAATTTTCAAAATTTTAAAAACTTATATTAAATTGAAAAGTCAAGTCTCATATAATATTTTGCAGAAGTTTATTACTATAAAAAACCATATCGACTTCTCGTAAATCAGAATATACCCTATATTTTTTAATACCTTATTTCCAGAAATATGTTAGGCATAATCTTTTTTTTTTCCAGATTTTTGTAAGCTCAGATAATCGAATCTCTGAATCTATTTTGTTCCAAACGTTTTCTGAAACCCAATATTATTTTATTTCTATAATTATTCACTTTTTAATCTATTTATTTGGTTGCTTGTTTAATTATGTGTAAATACTTAATAAGTTAGATTTTAGAAGTTTTTATGAGATTTTGTATTATGTTATTATAACATTATTAGATATGGTTTTCAAAAATGACTTTTTGAGCTCAAATTAAAAATTGTTGACAAAAAGAAAAAAACATTGTTAGATAAGGAAATTGGTGTTTGGATTTTATCGTCTATTGTTAGTTTATTGTTTATTCTAGTTTGATCACCTAAATCATGATCTAAGGTTAATATGTGTATCAAAAATGTTTGTTGAATTTCCGAAAGAACTAACTATCAGATAATCATGTGTTTTTATCTCAACGAGAGACGGAGGTGAAACATTCAATGAATAATCGAAGAGATATTTGCCTTCTCTGGCACTTTTTAAAAACATTTTACGTGTTACAACACTTCAAAAAAACAAGGCACTTTGTGTTGCCAAATTTAGTATTATACCCTTAAACCGATTTTTCATTTGTAAATCAAACCAAACCCCTTTTTTCTAAACCAAATGCGGTTCCTTTTCACCAATTTTTCTGTATCTCTCCCACGACTTTACAGTTTCACTTCACAAATCCAGTAAAAAAACCTAATTTACATTTGCTCGATCAATGTTCATGTCTCCGGCGAACAAATCTAGAAAAAACCCTAAAACGAAACTCTTACACAACTTGAGTTTCCTCTGTTCCTCATCGTCTTGTTAGAATCTAACTTTTGATTCATCAAAAAATGTGAAAGTTTAGATACATCTTTGTGTTCAATCATGTTTTGATTAGGATGAAGAATTCAGAAATTTGATTATATCTTATATAGGAGAGAGACGTGTTTCGCTGATTTGCTAATTTGCTGATTTTATTGTTTTAATCTTACTTCTGAGAGAACCAATAGTAATTTCTGGTTTCTTCGTATTCTTGCAGGTTTTAAAAGCTCTACATGCTCCAATGACTGTGACTTTGGTTCAGTTTGCTGTTGGTAGTGTGCTCATTAGTATCATGTGGGTTCAGTTTGTTTTGGAGATGTGTCACTCACTCTGATATGTTTCCTTGATATCTAGTTGCCATCTTGCCGCTTGTTGTTGTGTGCACACTTGGTAATCTATTTACGAATATGAGCCTCGGGAAAGTTTATGTTTCCTTTACTCATACCATTAAACCCATGGAGCCTTTTTTCTCTGTTTTATTATCTGCTTTGTTTCATGGGGAGGTGAGCTCTTTTTCTGATTTGTGTTTTTCTTTGACATGTTGGACAACATCACTCTCTTCTCAATTATAACATTGATGTCTCTCGTTCTGATGGCTCATGTGACTTTCTTTACGGAAGGCATCAAGTTCACTCCTTCATGCATTCAATCAGCTGTGAGTTTATTATATATTACAATTCTATTTTTTTATATCCTTCTCAAATGTTTGCAGTTCCTAACAACCAATCTCAGTTTTGCAGGGTGTGAATGTTCAACAAATATATACAAAGTCTTTTATCGATGCACTCTGCTTCCACGCATACCAGTAAGTTAAGACTTTTTTCTCTTAATGACTTTGTTCAATATTTGTTGACATTATCGATAATTGTAAAAATATGAATATAACAATGTAGACAAAAGAATTTTAATATACTCACAAGGCAATGCCAATCTAAGATATAGATACCATGAGGCATGTCGATATATAGTCATATTCATGCGGCCTCGATATCTTAAAGGTGGAGATGAAAGAAAAATCAACAAATAATTTTTCAATGTCCATAATAATGAGTCCATTTAAAAAGTCCATATGGAAACTGTTTTACTGAGCCATACCCATTTTTCGGAATCAATATCTTGAAGGTGGAGATGAAAGAAAAATCAACAAATAATTTTTCAGTGTCCATAATAACGAATCCATTTAAATGAGTCCATAAGGAAAAATGTTTACTGAGCCATATCCATTTTTTCGAATCAATATCTTGAAGGTGGAGATGAAAGAAAAATCAATAAATAATTTTCAGTGTCCATAATAACGAGTCCATACGAAAACGTTTTTACTAAGCCATATCCATTTTTTGGGAATCAATATCTTGAAGGTGGAGATGAAAGAAAAATCAAAAAATAAATTTTCAGTGTCTATAATAACAAGTCCATTTAAATTAGTTCATACGGAAACCTTTTTACTGAGCAATATCCATTTTTTCAGAATCAATATCTTGAAGGTGGAGATGAAAGAAAAATCAACAAATAATTTTTTAGTGTCTATAATCATGAGTCTAATTAAATTAGTCCTTACAAACACCTTTTCACTGAGCCATATCCATTTTACAGGTATAAGTCTACTATTTTTTCTTATATAAATAAAATGTAAATGGAACAATGTTAATTACAACAGCTTCTTAATAAAGCTAACTTGCGATCAGCTTCGCCCTTCTAAAAGAAAAGTTCTGGGAGAAGGCAGCATTCTGTCCCAAAACATGCCTTTACCTTTTGGATTGCAAACATTGACAGACTACCTGTCAAAATGGGGCTTACTAGTTGGGGAATGCAACTCAGTTCGGACTGTGTTTTTTGTAACTCTGCGGAAGAAAACAGAGACCATCTCTTGCTCCACTATACTTTCTCCGAGGAGAGAGATAGAGAGATAAATTTCTTTTATTTTGCATAAGGATCAGAATCGAGGAAGAAGAAGAAAAAGAAATCGAGAAAGTGGAGAATTGGAAAGAAATGGAAATTGTGAATTGAAGAGGTGGGCTGAGATTGTCTTTAGAGATCTCAAACGTCTGTTTTTATCTTATTGGCCACATGTTTTATTAGATACCACATCAAACAAAACCAATCGAACCGGTTAAACAATTGATGGTTTAATTAGGGAAGGATAGAATTGTCTTTATTTCCTCCAAAAACAAGAAAAAGTGCCTCAACTTTGGAAAGTGCCTAAAACGTAAATACACTAGATATTAACCCGCGGTATACCGCGGGCCTATATTTTTATTAAATAAAAAATAATTGAATATTTTTTAAGATGATTTAATAAATTTATGCTATTGTTTGATTTAAATGTATAATTCACCGCGAGACGAAATTTTATAACTCAAATTNTAAAGTTTTAAGTTGTATTTGTTTATTTTGTTAAATGTTTAATATTGTATAATTGTATTTTGATTGTTGTTTCTCGGATTTCACCCGTAGTACACCATCCCATATTAATATCGAATCAAACCCGTCAATTCTAGGATTTCACCCGTGGTAGTATTTAATTGTATAATTATATTTTAATTGTCATTCTAGGATTTCACTCCTAATTCTATCGCAAATTATTATCAACCCAAACCAGTCAATTCTAAAATATCACCCGTAGTACACCATCCCATATTAATATCGANTCAAGCCCGTCAATTCTAGGATTTCACC